>Ga0208666_1000001_pt1 | contig 92808 bp, 141 predicted proteins | sample 5B_taG_FD_184078 | JGI IMG/M metagenome (GOLD analysis project Ga0208666, IMG submission 184078) | Marine viral communities from the Subarctic Pacific Ocean - 5B_ETSP_OMZ_AT15132_CsCl metaG (SPAdes) (version 2) | ecosystem: Environmental > Aquatic > Marine > Oceanic | place: Pacific Ocean...
TCTCAAGAGAATAAAGATGAGTTTTTAACAGAAAGACTATTAGAGGCTTTAGAAATTAAAAAGCAATTTGATGAAACTATGGTCAAAATAATTAACAACCTTGTAAGAAGAGAAGATATGAGATAAGGTGATTTCAATGAATTCTGTTTATGCATATTGGTTTGAACTCATAAAGAATCAGCCTGTGCAAGAACTTACTTTATTGACTACTTTATTTAGCGATAAACAAACAAATAATCTAGTTGAGGAATTAAATCGTAGAGAACCTGTTGAAAAACTAAAAGGAATACTATCTAGAATAAAATCGGGACAACTCACTGTTGAGACTCTTATGGCGAAGTTACCAAATCCTGCCGTATCTAAAGAAGAAATAGAACAAAGACTACAAAAAGTTCTAGAGGCGGCAAGATTTGAAACACTAGGTTCATTAGGGCAACTTTTGGATAAGGTTATATCTCTAAAAACTAACATAGATGACCCTAATACAGAAACTACTGGGAATGATGTCTCGGAATTAAGTAAGTTAATAGATAAGATTTCTAAAATTCCTAAACCATCTCCCGCAACTCTAAGAAAAGATAAGATTACAAGAGAAAAATTGGCCTATTTTAATAGAGTTATTAGGCCAAAACAAAAATTCACTATAAAATTTAAAGAAATTCCAGAAAACAGACAAGAGTTTGAGGAAAAAATAAATGAAATTGCTCAAATTGTTGTAAAAGAAGAAAAAGTAGGAGAAGAAACTATCACCACCTACTTAGGAAGGCTAGAGAATGATGAATTTATCACTTCTTTTGACAATCAAAAAGATTTTTTGCAGTTTTTATCCGAAAGACCCGAAGAAAAGCAAAAGTTTTCCGAAAATGTTGGAAAGTTTTCTCCGGATTTTGGAAATGTTAGAGTTTCACGAAGCAAAAAGAAGAAAAGAAAGCAAATGAGTGAAGAAAAACTACAAGATTTGGTAATTAGAGGAGTAGAATTCCAAACTGCTGAAATAAACAGTTTTTCCGGCATTAAAAATTATTTACAAGCGTTAGAAAAAATACCTTACTCTATAACTCCATTTTTACCAACCACTTTAGACTCCGGAAGTGTTGGTGGTCTTAGCGTTAGACAGAATCTTCCCTCTACTTTCTTTTTGACAAGACAATCAGTAGCAAATTTAGGAACTAGAGGGACTAGAAGTGTAGTTATGAATCCTTATGCTACTGTTTTGTTACAAAGCACTTATTCTAGTAGTAATTGGTTCCAAACTTTCTTTGCCGATGTAAGAAAGTCACAAGTTATAGGTAGAAACTTAGCAAACTTGATGGTTTTAGACGATATTTATGATACACTGAAACTAAACAAAGAAAGTCAATATGGTTTTACTAAGGATATGTTTGGCGAAATTAATTTAGATGATAGAGAATCCGGAAGGAAAAAATTAAAGGAAATAATATTTACAGATAAGACTCTTAAGAGAGAATTCGATACCCAATCTAGACCAATTACACAAAATGCAGGATTATATTTACTAACAGATTTTACAAAAAAAGAAGCAAAAGATTTAGAGAAAAATTGGAATGATGACTTAGAATTTGATTATGGTGAACTAGAATTAGTTTACAAAGACTTTCAAGGAGTAACAGATGAGAAAAATTCAAAATATGTTACTATATTAGTGGACGGTAGGGCTAAAAATCCTGAAGAAATTGAAAGAATTATAAAACGAGAGAATTTAAAAATAGAATTGACTAAGTTAAGACAATTAGCAATAAACTCTAGTAAAGATGAAGAGATAGGAAATAAGTTTGTAGAATATATATTATCTTTACCTACTGAAGAAATCACACAAATATTGACTACTTCTGCAAATAATTCTTCTAGTTTCCAAGACAAACTCAACCCTAAAAATAGTTTAATATTTTTATCTACTATAAGCGATAGATTAGTAGGAGAAAATAAAGGATTAGTAGCAGATGCGTTGGAGAAAGTTACAAAAACAGAAACTTTTGTAGAAAAACAAGAAATACTAACCGAATTGAATGATAAAATGCCTTCTTTTCTACAGTATTTAAAAAATAAAGTATTTGAAGCGTTCCAATCAGAACTTGATGACTTTGCCAAAAACTACATTAGGGTGTCGGGTTCAAGCAAAGACAAGGCAATTAGGGCTATTGAGGTATTCAAGAGGTTTAATCTTTTAAAGGGTGATTAAAATGTTAGAAGAATTAATGCAAGAAATCGAAACTCTAATCGAAACTACTTCATTAGATAGTGCCGCTTACAGACAAAAAAAGAAAGATATTAGGCAACGATATGCTGAGTATTTAGACAAAGAAGAAGGATTAACTGCCGATAAAATAAAACCTAAAATTAAAGAGTTGGGTAAATTAATTAGAGGAAAGGAAAATGCTAAGAAGGTTCTTTCCGGTAAGTTTGTTTTAGACCCGCTTCTTCGTTTGAGAATGAGCGATGAAAAAGGTATTCCTTATGATATAGATGCGATATTAAATAGTAGATTAGGGCTAGTGAATATTGGAGTAGATAATGAAGAAGTGTCTTCAAAACAGTTTAAAACAACTATAGATAATTATGCTAAAACACTTTCTGAGGAACAATCTTCAAATCTAAAAGCAAACTTTACTAAAATTAAAAGAGCCATAACCACTAAAAGCAAAAAAGCAGAAAGAGTTGCTAGAAGTAAAACTGTAAATGTAGATATTAATACTTACATAGGTGCGACTGATTTATCTAAAGGAATAGTTAGAGAAGATATTTATGAATTTTGGGGCGAAGTTTCTAAAAAATATTCAAAATTTAAAACTAATTTAGATAAGTTCTTTGATGAAATTATTTCTAGTAAAGATATAATTGAAGAAATAAGTGGAAAAGATGTTGCAGAAAACATTGTAAAAGGAATTGTTGAAATCAAAAACAAATACGGGAATAAAAACCTTGAATACATTGTAGACTTTTCTAAAGTTAATATTCCTGTTACAGCAGACCCAAAGAAGAGACTAATAGCGGCTTTTGATAGAATAATTGATGCTGAACAATTATCTTATAAAACAGAAGAAGTCATTAATTCTGATATAGAAGAAGATGATTATGGCAGTACCCAAAGGGCTTGGGAGCAAGCATATATGGAAGCAGAAAATACTCTTAACTCTAGTGGAGAAAGAGGAGAAATAGAAATAGGGCTTGCCGGTGATGTTTTAGATTATGATATCGTTAGTTTACAAGAAGCAGAAAAACAAGATACTGACCCTCTTTTAGCCTATGAAATAATGAAAAATACTAAACTATTAGCACTCGATACTAAAAGCGAAGCAATACTGAAAGAGGCTTTAGACGATATGAGAGAGAAAGCACTGTATTTAGATTTTAGAACTGACCTTAAAAGACTAATTGAAGAATTAAAAGATACCCTTATCATTGATACTGAAACCTATACTTTACCTATTTCAGTTTTAGACAATAATGATTTTGCTAAGTTCGTAAAGATAGAAGGAACCTTAACAACTGCTTTAGCAAAAGAAGAAGTAACAAAAGATATATTAGAAGTTCTAGATGATTTGTTTGAGGAGATTCACGGCGTATTGACTACTGAAAAATTTGGTTTTGCAGGAGGAGTTAGGGCTACTGGAAGAGGAGGAACTTTAGGAGGAGCATTACCTCCAAGACAAGAAGCAAGAGGAACTTCTATGCAAAGTTTAGTTAATGAGCCTAAAAGACAAGTTCCTGTTGGTATGGGAACTAGAGGAAAACTAAAACAAGAAATAAAAAATGCTGTAATTAATCCTCTAAAGGATTTATTAGAAGCCTATTCGGAGTATTACATAGACCCTCTTTACATTGGTCGTTTACCTATTGAAGTTCCTTCGTATAGCACCGGAAGAGGGGCTAAAGCCCTATCTGTATTTTTACAAGATGTAGGTGGAGTTAGCATAACAGCAGATAGCAATATAATGTTAGCAACAACCGAAAAAGCAACATTAAGTGTTCAAACTATGAGAGATTTGGCAAACTTTTTAGAAAAACTAGATTCTCCAAAAATTACTGTAGATGATGGTTTAGTTAGATTAGCGAAGAATTTTAGTATTGCTATGACTGATATTTTTGGTCAAGAAGAAAAGAATAGAAACTATGCTAGTGCTGTGTTAAAACATTTTATGACATTAACCGATGATGACCAACTAATAGATGAAGAATTATTTGGAAGAAGAATAGGAGTTAGAGCAAATGAATGGCAAAGGGAATACAAAAGAAGAGTTCCACAACCCATTTTTGCCTTGCCCTATTTTGTTGATACTCAACAGTCATTAATGACTAAAGATTCTAAAAGAAAGCAACAGTATAATAGACTAAGGCAAGTATTAGATGAAGTGGAAAATGATTTACCGCTTATCTTTACTAAGATGTTAAAGGCTCATGATGCTATTAGAAAGGCTATGGGAAAATCAATAATTTATGGTTTCATGCCTTTGAAACATGAGTCTTATGAAAAAATGATTGATGTGTTGTATAAAGAAGAACAAATTGATATGAGTCATTTAGAAGTAAGTAATATAGTAAAGTCGGATGATTCCCATAGCAACCTTTCAAAAGAATATGGAATAACCACTGAACAAGTCTATTTGATTAAGGCTAACTTTAGGTGATATTGTGACTTGGTTTGACATAATCAAAAACCGTAGGCAACGGCCTAAAGATATAGAAGCCGGAGAGCGCTTTGATAGGGCTAGATTCAATTACCGAGGTAGACCCGGTGATGTCGCTAATCGTGGCGGTTCTGTAGATACTAGCAAACCAATTCAAGAATCATTAGACTCATTAAATTATAGACCTCAATTTGGTAGTTTCTTTGGTTCAATTAATAGAATGGTGCCAAAACATGAGAAGTTTGCACTTAGCGATAAAAGGAATGCATCTAAGCATAAGAACTGGGCTAATCTTTTAAGAAACTATCAAAGCGAAGTCAAACAAATGATAGTAGATTCTGAAGCGAGGGAGAAAAGTGGAAACTAAACAAATGTCTCGTTCCTCTTTAGAAGATTTGTGGAACAAAACTTATGGAGAAGACCTACCTTCCGGAAGGCCAAAACCTGCTAAAATGGATAGTTATTATCCTATTTCTACCATGAATGTGGCTTTAGATGAAGGTAAGCCAGTAGCGTATAGGGGATTTGGTAATATAGGAGATTATAATTTCATAGGTATGAGTTATACAATGCCCGAATATAGAAATAAAAGTATATATTCTAAATTAGAACCACCAATGCAAGGAAAGGTAATTGTCGGACTATCGCAAAGAAACACTGGATTTAAACAAGAAGACTGGGTTAATTACTTCAAAGGAAAAGGATTCACAATTAATCCATCTGATGAAGAATTGGATGAAATGTTTGGTGAAGGCCATGAAGAAATAACTCATCATTTTATTAGATTTTATAGAAACCATGATAAAAATACATGGGCGGCTAAGAATACATCAGCAATCGCTAAATGGTGGGGAATAGTAAAACAAAGGTGATATTATGAACTGGCAAGATATATTGAAAAGAAAATCAGGTAGAAGAGGCAAGAAAGCCCGTAAGAAAAGAAAAAGAGGCGGAAAGAAGAAATCATCACCGTATGCAAATCCTAAATTAAGAGCGAGGATTGTTGCTCAAGTTAAAGCCATGAGCATTGGTGATGGTAAGGGTGCTAATGCTTCCGGTGGTTGGTCGGGTAACAAGGCTATGATTGCCGCAAAAAAATATAAAAAAGCAGGCGGCAGATACAAATGAATTGGCGGCATGTTCTTAAAGCCAAAACTAAGACTCAACAAAGTCTTTCGAGATGGATTAAGGAAGATTGGGGAACTCAAACAGAACATAAAGCCAAAGATAAAGGTAAAACTCCAAAGAAAGAAAAAACAAGAGGGCGTTATATGCCGAGAGCAAAATATAAAACAACCTCAAAGGGAACTTTGGATTATCAAGATAGAAAGAAAAGAAGAAGCGTAAAGGCAGGTAAAACAACTGCACCAACAGGAAAGAAGTTTAGTCAAAAGTGATTATTATGAGTTGGAAACAAAGAAAAAACAAAGAGGATGAAAGCATGACATGGAAAGATATACTAAAATTAGACATCGAAGGATATAAGCGTTCTTATCCTTCTTTAAAGAGATTACCAGATGACGCAATAAGAGAGTTTGATAGAAGAATGAATGACCCAATGACCAATGCAAATCGTTTAATTAGAGAATTAGAAGAAAAGTATGGAGTTGCTCGAAGACCTGCTGTTGGAAGAATGGTTAAGCAAGACATAAAAGCAAAAATACTCGCTGAAATTAAAAAAGAAGGCGGAGCATTAGGCATGAAAAACCTAAAACAATTCGGTGAAGAAGCAGAAATAAAAAGAGCCTTAGCCGAATTAGAAAAAGATGGTGATATATTTATGCATAAAGATGGAGACATTTATACTCATAAACCGAAGTGATATTATGACATGGACTAGTATTCTCAAACAAACCGCATTGGTTGGTAAAGATGCTAGAAGTCCTAATATTTGGCTACATAGAAAAGCCACCACTAGAAATGTAGGTAGGCCAATGAAATCTAAACCGGAGAATCTATCTACAATACCTATCCAAGTTCCTCAAGATAAATTTGAAGAATACTATAGTTTCCTTGCTGAATTTTATGCTGATGGTCGTTGGCAAGAGTTAGCACAAGGGACTTTACAACAGGGCATAAACAATAGTAAAGTTAAACAAGTGCTGAAGGATTTTGAAAGAGGCAACATAAAAGTTACTAGACAATATTCGGATGAATTAGATGAGGCTATAGAAAAGCGATTAGAGAACATTATAAAATTAATGAGAGCAACTGGAGAGTTGATGAAAACTGGTAGTAGAAGTAGAATAAGAGAAGGTAGAGATTTAATTCGCTATGCTAAACAATTAGAAGAATCTTATGATAAGGGAATTTTAAAACAGGCTTCATATTATGATATTCTAAAAGTTTCATTTCTAAGTAAAAACTTCAAAATATCAAAAAAGTCCCTACTAGAAGTTGTAGAGGCTATACCGAAGAATCAAAAGTTTTCACTAAATGATATTGATTTTAGAAATGAGTTTGCAGAAAAACTTGTTAGTAACGGGGTTAGAAGAAATAATGTAAGCATTAAGAGTTTTGAAAGTGTATATAGAAGATGGGCTATGATGACAGGTCGTAAAATACTATCAAATTCTTCATTAGTAATTGAAAATTTTAAGCCCAGTGGCGCTAAGACAAGCGAATATATTCGGGTTTGATAAAATGGGTTGGATGGATATTCTCAAGAGAAGAAAGTGGCAAGGCACACTTTCTAGTAAGAAAAAAGAAATACTTGAGAGAACTCCAAAAATAAAAATAAATATTCCTAAACTAAGTTATCCACAAGAAGAAACAGAAATACCTGCCATATTAAAAATAATGAAAGATAAAAAACTTAACTCAAAGCAAATGAAAGATGCAGACCTTAAGCCGGAAAAAGAGATGTTTGATATTGTCGGTGCAGATAAAGAAGACTATGAAGATTTAATTAAAGATATTAATTATTATGCCATGTCATTAAAAATGAAATACCAAAGACCAAGACCCCATCAAATAAGTAATAAAATCAAATCCACTAAAACAACTACAGACGATACTCCTGCTTTTCCTAGTGGTCACTCAATGGCCGCACATGGTTTAGAAATAGCATTAGGTAAGAAATTCCCAAATAAGAAGAAAGAGTTAAAACAAATGGCTGATAGAATCTCACTATCTAGGGTGCAAATGGGTAGTCATTATCCAAGCGATATAGATGCAGGAAATAAATTAGGATATTTAATAGGTGATGCGTATGAGTAACTGGATGAATATTCTCAAAAAGAAAAAGAAACACCCTGCATTAAAGAGAGCAGGTGTTAGTGGTTTTAGTAAACCAAAGAGAACTCCAAAGCACAAAACCAAATCACATATTGTTGTTGTCAAAGATGGTGATAAAGTCAAAACTATTAGGTTCGGACAACAAGGAGTTAAAACAAACCAAACAGAAGGGCAACGAAGACAGTTTGAATCAAGACATAAAGAAAATATCAAAAGAGGTAAAATGTCTGCGGCTTATTGGGCTAATAAAGTAAAATGGAATCGAAAGAAAACCAAAGAAAAGAAAAACAAAAAGTGGCGGAAGGGAAGTTAATGAATTGGAAAGATATACTCAAAGTGGATAATGTCATTTTTGACCCTAAACAAAACGCTAGTGCTTTCTATGACCCGGGTACTAAAGAAATAACTTTGAATCTTGGTAATTTTCCCTATAAAGAAGGAGATTCTGAAGAAAAAGTGTTTGCTGATTTAGATTTGATTGTCACCCATGAAGCGGCACATAAAGCAGTTGATTCAGTTCTAGAAGAGAAGATGAATTCATTCGTAAGTGATTTAGGGAACCACATAGTAGACACATTGAATAGAAAAGAAGGTTCAACTAATAGGTTGATTGATACGGGAATGAGAATGATGGAAATGATTGCTGTAGATGAAGCCTATGCTTATGCTACTGGTGCAACTACTCAAAAAAAGCCAAAAATCGCTGTTATGGAATCTACTGTTGATTCTTTTTTAAGTGCTGTTCATGATATATTAGACCAAATAGCCGAACAAATTAAAAGCCACCGACAAGAATATGGTGAAGAGTTAACTAAAAATTCATTAAAAATATTAAGTGCGATAGCGAGAGACTTACAAGAGAAAACATTAGCCGGTAGTGCTATAATAGAACAATCTGTTTCTGAATTTGTTTCTAGAATGAATAATATGTCGGATGAAGAAAAATATGAATATACTACACGAACTGCTAAAAAAATTAAAAGGGTGCCTTTATCGGAAGCAATAAGAACAAAAGTATTGGATTATTTAGACAATAGTTCTAAATTAAATTTGCGTAGGGGATAAGTTTGGAATTAAGAAATTGTTTGAATTGCTGAAAGCAGGTAAGTGAAAATAATGCTAAAGTGGTGGGGTGTCATTAGGAAAGGTGAAGTCAAATACCTTACTAATAAGCAAATAAGAGATAAAGGCTTAAATGTTCCTATAGGTGCTATTGCACAATATATTCACCCTACTATTCTTAATAATTACAATGACTCTACTCACGAAGGAGTGATTAGAGTTTATCTTACTGAAATAAAAAATGCAGTAGATATGATGGCTCGTAAGAAAGAACTCGACTACAAAAAAGGCGGGGAAGAAATAAAAATAACTGATGAACAGAAAGAAAAAGCAATAGAAGAAATAATTAAGAGAACCATATCTCATGAAGCAGGGCATGAAGGATATTTTTATGCTAGGGATTTAGACACACCGAATATATTTAGAGAGTATGATGAGAAACCCGAAAGACAGGAATATGCCGCATATACTTCGGAGTTTCCAAACAACCCATATCTAAAATTAAAGAACTACCTAAAACATCCTGCAACAACTGACCCATCAAAGGCTAAATTTGTTGATAGTTATTTTGGTAAAATAGGTGCAGGAGTCGTTCCATTCAAAACAAATACTAAGGCTATGGCACAATTAGTCGGATGGGTAGATTCTTTAAAGGTGAAGTCTAAAGGAACTGTTAAGCCATTATCTCTAAAAGATAAGAATAAAATAGTTGCATTTGAGTTAGGTCTTAGAGCAAGAAATGAAGGCATGAGAGGTAGTGAATTTAGACAACCAGTAATAAAAAATGTAAACGATGCCTATGGAAGATATGGCATACAAAACTTATCAAAAGAAAATAAAACTTTTTTAAAGAGAATATTTGGGTGATAGCATGGATTTGGATAATTTAAATCTTGAACATCAAATGGATATGAGGCTATCTAAAAACTCGTTTCCTTATTTTTTCCAAAGTGTTTTAGGATTAGACTTTGCTAACCATCAAAAAGAATGGCATGAATTGATGAATACTACTCAAAGAACCGTAATCATTTGTTCTAGAGGTCACGGTAAATCAGTATTTATGCATGCTTGGGTCGTTTGGAATTTAGTGTTTCAACCGCCACCTTATCAAATGATATATATTTCATCTAACCAAAAACAGACTATGGTTCACATGAGAGATATTGATAAGTTATTTTTACACCCCTTACTTAAAAAATTCAAACCTGTTAGGGGATGGGCAATAGGAAACATTACATTAACTAATGGTAATCAAATCTTGGAGCGTTCTGTTGGTTCACAGATTCGTGGACTTCATCCTCAAGAGATTATTATTGACGACCCTTTGAAAGAGTTCAGTATTAGTGGAATTCAAAAAGTTACAGATTGGTTTTATGGTGACATGATACCAACACTTCACCATACTGCTTCTTTAAGAGTTATTGGAACTCCATTTAGTTATACAGATATTTACCAACAACTTGCTGAAAATGAAGTATATACGGTTAGGACTTATCCTTGTGTTAATGCGTTAAACGAACCTTTGTGGCCTAATCGTTGGGATTATGATTCTTTGATGGAGAGAAAGAAAGAAATAGGCTCATTGAAATTCACAAGAGAATATATGTGCGTTCCTATCTCTACTGGAACTTCTCTATTCAATCCGGAGCATCTAGACAATGCGAAAAACAAAGATTTGGTTTTGAAACCTTTGAAGCGAGAAGGCTACAAATACTTTGTCGGCGTAGACCCTGCTATTTCTACTGATGGAGATTACAATGTAATTACTGTTATAGAAATGGATGCTGATGAAAATAAATCAATAGTATATATTGACCGAGCAAAGAATGTAGAGTTTCGTGAAAATATACAGAAGGTGAAACTCATTGGTCAAATGTTTAGACCCGAAGTTATATTGTTTGAAACCAACACTTTTGCCAAATCTTTTACTCAAGAACTTAGGCAAGTTGCTGATTTGAATGTTCATGATTTTAATACTACTAGAAGAAAAAAGCAAGAAATTATTTTAAATTTACAAATGACTTTAGAAAACAATAAAATGAATTTTCCATACGGTAACGAAGAAAGCCGTAGAGTAACATCAGCATTAATAGAAGAATTATCTATGTTTGCTATTACTGAAAGAGGTAAGTTTGAGGGAGTCGGCGCACATGACGACATGGTTATGAGTCTAGCATTAGCAAACGCCGCAACATACCAAATGACAGATAACTTCATACTTCTTGATGATATGGGCTTATTCAATGACTCTCCTAAATCTAAAGTGAATTATGGATTGGGTCTAAATTTTTGAGGAATAAATATGGTTACATCTGAACAATATAGACAGGCCGCTACTCAAATGGAAAGGCTAGCAGAATTAGAAGATGAGGAAGAAAATACTAAAGATTTAGTAGAAAGAGAATTAGATATTGAATTAAAATTTTCAGTTGGAGAAGTTCTCTCCGAATATGATGAAATAAATAAAATTTCCAATATGTATAGTATAAATGCTAGTCAAGCAAGAAATATGCTAGATGTTTTTCCCAAAGAATATGTTGTAGAAGATAAAACTATTCCGGATTTAATTAAAACTATGAGAAAATCTAGAAGAAAATTAAAGGGAGAACATAGAGAAAAAATGACTAAGGCTATTGACACAATGATAGATGCTTACAGTGACCACTTATTCAAGTGTATAGACTCTATACATTGGTTATCACCTTACAAACAAACACTATTAAAAATGAGATTCAATGAAAAAGATTTACATAAATTACATAAGATGAAAGACATATCATCTAGACGAGAAGTAATAGATGCTTTGTGTAAATATTGGGAAGCAGAAATAGAACAAAAAGATATGGCTTATGGAAAAGATTACGCTAGTTTGTCTAAAACCATGTCATTAGCAAAAAGAGATTTTAGAGGATGTATTTCTAAAATTACTGACCAATCTCTAAATAAATCTAAAAAGCAAAAACAAGAAGAATTCATAATAAAAATGGTTTGCGAACATCAAGGAATAGGGGCTAAAGCAATACATGAAAGAATGCCAACTAAAATGCATAGAATATGTTCTCCTAATGTTATATCAAAAATGATTAAAAAGTTAGACATTGTTTCTTTAGAAGGACAATATTATAAATTCTCTAGTGAAATAAAAAAGAATATTTGGGCTTATACTGCTGCATTTATTGATTCGGATGGATATATTACTCTTGACCGTAACATGAATCCTAGAGTTGGTTTGATTGCTACAGGAGAAAGAGGAAAGGCTTTCATGATGGAAATGCATAAATCAATAGGTTATGGTAGGATGCATTTAGACCAAAAATCACCACAGCAGACTCGCCTAATTCAGCGATTAAATTTTTATTCTCAAGAAGATGTAACTAATCTTTTAACAAAGTGTTTACCTCACTTTAGATTAAAGAAGGGTAATGCTAAGTTATTATTAGAACTTATTCGTATGAAGAAATCGTATAAGAAAGCCGATTGGTACAAACCAAGATGTGATGAAATTTTTAAATTAATGAAGTGGGAGAATCATAAAGACCATGTAGGCTATGATTGGTCTAAAGAAAACATTAATCTTGATGATATTTCAAAATACAAAGAAAACTGTAAAGTGTCTTTGATGGATGAAATGGAGCAAATTGGTGGAACTATTCTAAAGGAGGAATAGGGCTGGATATAGAAATTTATGAAGTTGGGCCGAGAGATGGCTTACAAAATAGTAATTTTAAAGTATCTACTAATAATAAAGTTAATTTAATTAATCATTTATACCAAGCGGGATTAAAAAATATGGAAATAACTTCTTTTGTTCATCCTAAAAGAGTACCTAATATGGCTGATGCTGAAGAGGTATTTCTAAACACAAAAGAGTTAGCAGATTTTGGAGTCTTGATTCCAAATCAACGAGGATTTGAAAGGGCTAAAGCACTAGGAGCAAAAAAATTCAATGTCTTTTTTTCACCATCAAATGAATTCAACTATAGGAATTTAGGTAAAACTTTAGAAGAAACTTATATCGGGTTAGAAAAAATGCTAGAAGATGAAGATAGAAAAAACATTAGAGCATATATTTCTTGTGCTTTTGGTTGCCCATTTGAAGGATTGCCTTCTGATTACAAACTTAAAGACAGTATAGAAAAAGCAAGTAATTTAGCAGAAGATGTTGTTTTATGTGACACTATTGGAGCGGCATATCCTAGTAAAGTAACTAGAACATTAGAACTAACAAAAAGGATTGATAGTAAAATATCTTTACATTTACATGAAAAAAAGACAGGGAGCAACAATATATTTTCTAATGTTAAATCAGCCTTAGACTGGGGAATAAACTCATTCGATTCTAGTATAAACGGTTTAGGTGGGTGTCCTTTTATGCCCGATAGTGGAAGTAATTTATCTACAAACCAATTAATAAATTGGGCAAACAATAACGGATATGATACAGGTATTGACCTTAAGGAACTAACTTATGCAACAGAACTAGTTAGAAGTTTAGAAAAAAGACGACAAAAATTCCCCGAAGGATTCATAACAGAAACAACATCTGTAGCAGAATAAGGGAGGTAGTGCTATGGTAGAAAAGAAGAGAGGTTTTAGCATAACTAATTTATTTAGAAGGTCAACACCAAAACCTGCTGATAGAGAAATATACAATATTGGTATTCAAGAGAAGCAACGAAGTAGTTTAATGACCGCTCCTCTTCTCTATCATTTAGTTCAAAATTCAGTTATTACTAGAACTTGTGTTACTCAACTTAAGCAAGAAATATTCCGTAGAGGATATGTTTGGGAAAAAGCATATGAAGCATATTGCATGGATTGTAAAAAAGAACATCAAAGACCAGTTTCAGAATGCTCTAGATGTGGAAGCACTAATCTAAGAAATCCGGATGTAAAACAATTAGAATATGCTGAGAAATTTATAGAAGGCTACATCAATAAATCTGAGCAACTATTCATTGATGTTCTAAAAGAACTAGAAGACGATTTAAATATTATGGATGATGCTTACATTGTTTTAGTAAAAGAATATTTTATTGACGGTAATCAAAAAATTCGCATGCATAGAATAAAAGAAGTATATAGAGGCGACCCAGTAACTATGGCTATATACTCGGATGAAGTGGGGCAAAGAGGAACTAAGGGGTTTACTTGCGTAAATCATAGAGGGCAACTAAGAACAGAACCGCATGAAAAATGTGAGGAATGTGGAAGTTCCCTCTACCCCGTCCACTATGTAAATAGGGTTGGAGGAAAAGACCAGTATTTCTTAAAGGGAGAAGTATTGCATTTTAGCAAATATAGTCCTTCTAGGCTATATGGTATGTCTCCGGTCATTACTCTTTACAATCACATTACTACTCTTCTTGCTATGGAAAACTATGTAAATTCTTCTTATACTAAGAGCCGAATGCCTAGAGGACTATTAGCAGTTCAAACTAGAAATATGGATTCAATGCGTTCTTTTTGGCGTTCAGTAAAAGAGAAAATGGAAACTGACCCTCACTTTATTCCTGTAATGGGAATAGAAGCAGAAGGAGGAAAGGGTTCTGTTGAGTGGATTAAATTTATGGATAGTCTAAAAGAAATGGATTATGTTTCTGTTAAAGACGATTTGAGAGATAGAATATCAGCGTTCTATGGTGTAAGTAAAGTCTTTATGGCTGATAATACTACAAGTGGTGGATTAAATAATGAAGGTATGCAAATACTTGTAACTAATAGAGCAGTTCAAATGGCACAGAATGTTTACAACAATTATGTATTTCCATTCTTAATTAAACAATTTGGCATTACTGATTGGGTATTGAAACTTCCTCCAAGCGAAGAAGAAGATGAAATAGCAGTAATAAGAAAGAGAGAACTGGAAGTAGGTATTGCAGGTCAAATCAAGAATTTAGGATTTGATGTTGAAATGGATGAAGATGGTAACTTTACTTTCTCTAAACCTGAACCGAAAGAACCACAAGAAGGTGAATCTCCTAAAGGAGACGAATCAGTGGAATTAGACCCACTAGCAGGTTCTAATTTAGACCAAAGAGATTTAGATGAACAAACAAGAATGTTTGCAGAAGGTGGCGGTAGTAAACCACAAGAGAACCCGCCAACATCAAGAAGCAAGCCGAGTATGAGTGTCGCCCCCGATAAAAGATTAACAGGATTACCAGTAGATGCAGGTAATCAAAATGTAGATAGACGAAATGATAGGAGGATAGGTTGATGACAGAAGATTTGAGACAAAAGGAAATAAGACTGAAGAAAGAATTAGCGAAAGTAAAGGCTATTAATGCCAATGCTGATACTAAGATAAAAAAGAATAGGGATTTATCATTAGGGGGATTACCTCCCGATACTTCTCATAAACCAACTCCAGCATCTAATGATATTCCCGATGTTATATCCTTACCGCCTAAAAGAAGAGGAAGAAAAGAAAACATACCGTTCTGAGGAAGATATATGTACATAGAATTATCTAAAGAAAACTCCTTTGATTCTTTAATATCAAAAATGTCTTTAGACAAAAATACAACGAAGTTAATTGGTAAAGCCACAAAGGAAGAAATAATTAAATCTCTTTTAGATAATATGAATAATTCTAACATGGCAACATATAGAAAACTTATCGCTAAAGCAGAAAAAGAAATAGATGAAGAAGAACAAGCCTTCCAAACACAATTAGGAGGAAAAGGTTCACAAAGATATGGAGTAGGAGAATCAAAAGTTGAAGAGGATTCTTTAGAGGAAGATAAAGATAAAGAAGTTTCTTCCACAAAGTTTGAATATAACCTATTCTTAAAGGCTAGAAAGAAATATGAAATTCTAGAAAATTCATTGAGTTCATTAAAAGATTTATCTAATCAAGTACAGTTGGAAAAAAATCCAGAACTGTCTTCCGGTTATGAGTTGTTTAATACAGCCAGTTATGATAACTTAGTTAGAAAGAACAGGAATAAATCTGATGTTATTTTAAACGCTATGAGTATATTAGAAAGGAATAACAACGCTTTAGTAGAATCCGATAGAAACATTACAGATGGTAAGTTAGTTGCTCCTACACCTCCTAAAAGATTAGATAAAGAAACTCAAGAGTTTGTTTCTAGAAATAAGAAAAAAGATATTGATGTTGCTAATATACAAAAAGAACTACTAACTTTAATGGAGAAAAGTTATCCTGTCGAAGGGGAAGAAGATATGTCCTTTGCAGATGTGTATAAGAATCTACATATTAATCAATTTGATAGAACACCTAGAGCAAGAAGAAGCCCGAAAAAATATTTACAAGCAATAGAAGCGGCTAAGAAAAGCCTAGAAGATAATAGGCCTAAAAATTTTATAGCGAAAATGAATAAATTAAAACAATTAATAGCAGAATTAAAAACACTATATGAATTAGAAATACCTCTTATAGAAAGAATTGCTACATTAGAATCGTATGAAGATAAAGAAAATAGAAAAGAATTAATTGAATTTGCTAACAATAAAATAAAAGAAAGTCTAGAAGTTACTGCCGATTTAAAACCTGAAATATACGGTATAGGAGCAGAAAGTGAAGAAGTAATATTAGGAAGAAAAGGTATTGATGTTAGAAAAGATAAATTGATGGAAAGAATATTATCTAGTGAAATGACAAAAGCGAAGGAAGAACTATCTAAACTACAAAAGACAATAGATGGTATTCAAGAATTTGAAGAATCAATAAAAGAAATAGTGGTATTAATGTCTACAGTAAATCGAATGGATAAAAATATATTTACCACAGATAAACAAAAGATAGACAAATTAAAAAATCAATACAAAATTCTTACAGAAAAGTATTTTGAACAAGAACCCGAAGGAACAACTATTAATCCTAATAGGGTGGAATTTGATAATAGATTAACAGAACTAAATACTCAAATTAAAGATTTAGAAAGTGAAAATGCCCGATACTTTTCAGTTGTTTCTAAATTAAATGAAAGTTATAATATAATATTTGACAGTAAAGATGAAATGGAAAGAATAAATCAAAACCTAAGAAAATTGAAAAATTCAGGTGAATTGGATGCTGTTAAACTAGCACAAGATATTAAACTCTCATTGTTAAGAAAAGATACTTCCGATTTAAGAAGTGAAGATTACAAACTAAGATTAACTTCTTTAACAGGAGAAGAGTTAGAAGAAACTTTATCCAATGCAGATAAGACAATAGACATACTAAGTAAATTAGATATAAATGTAAAGGAAGTAAAACAAACACTAGAGTTAATGAGGAGTGAAGCAGTATGACATGGGATTTTTATGGAGAAGGAAAGGATTTTATCCTTAAAGAAAAGAAACAGGTTCCTAAAAGAGTTTTAGATTCTTTAGACGGAAAGGGAAAGAAGAAACTAAAAAAGACACTTCAAGCGGCTGAACCAACAGAATTTTTTGGTCAAGATTTTACTAAGTTAGGGGACTTAGTTAGTTTGCTAAAAGAACTAGATTTGATGAAATCAGATAAAAAACTAAACAAAAAGGTTAAGTCTATGGATGAAAGGAATATTGATATAGTCGCTACCGCTACGAAACTTCGTAAGGAGTATGAATTACTCTATCGTCAATTAAGAGACTTAATTTATCCCAAAGGACAGGAGGAGAAAAAATGAGTAAAAAAAATACAATTAATGAAGAACTACTTGCGATTATTAAAGCCCTTAGTGCTAAAATAGAAAGCCTAGAGAAAACAGTATATTCTCAAGATAACATACTTATGAAGTCCGGCTTTGTTGTTACTGAAACTCCAGTACCGACTATTGACAACAACATTGGCTCTACAATAACTGATGTTTCAAATATGGATTGGTCTGATATTCACAAGATGGTAGAAAGCGCAGGTGGTCAATAATGCCGGAAAGAGTAACAAAAGAAGAAAGAATGATTAGCCTTGCTATCGAAAAGGCTAGAAGTGCTAAAGAATTATTACATCAATCGTTACAAGGTAATAGATTACCGGATGAAAAAGATGACCGTATGGAAAAAGTGAAGGTAAAACGCCCGAAGGCTCAAAAAGCAGACAAAGTAAAAAACCAAACTAGGAAAAAAGATGGTTACGGTCTAGGTGGAGAAGAAACTCATTTCAAAAAAGCAATAAAACAATTTGAAAGTGATGCTGAAGAGTTTTATAGAAAAAAATTAGCAGAAATGCAAACCTTACCCAATAAACAGGTTCAAAGTGATTTTGAATATGAATTAGATAAAATCGCTCAACAAAAAGGTGGACGGCCACTAACATACGCAGATGTAAACGGTGCTAGTATTAGTGTTTCAAAAACCGGATATAGCCGCAATTGAGGAATGCTGAATGAAACTCAGCAGTATTGAGAAGGACAAGCAACCTTCACAAGAAATACTTCGTTTGTTTGAAAAGGTTAGAGTAGCCTATCTATCTGCTAGAAATGACCCTTCCGAGTATGGCGGAAGATGGAGAAGCGCCATAGAATTAATTAAAGATTCAGCAGAAGAAATGGACGCTACTAGTAATGAAATGAAAGATTACTTGGATTATGATTTATTAGAATCCGAAGAAGGAAATGACCCTACTTCTTTACAAGCAAAAAAAATATTTGAATCAATAAAAATGCTAAGGTATTCCTCGGATTTAGTTCAAGACCCTTTTGCTAAAAGATTCAAAGGAAAAGTTTTGGAGGCGCTTTTAGAAAATCCAGATGTTATGGTTAAGTTTGTTCACTATGCTCTTAGAGAAGATGATAATATATTGCCCGATGAACTTTATGCAATAAAAGATATGTCTAGTGATAATATTACTCTTGGTCTTAAGGGTCTTGACCTAGAATCAGATGATGTGGCACTATATATTATTGAGCATTATGGAGACGGAAAAGACTCCAAATCAGTTGAAAAGAAAGTTAAGTCTGCTTTAGATATGTTAGAACTATTGATGTTATCTAGATATGAACAATCTGATTTAGATGAACTAATAGAAATAGATGGGTTTGAAACAGAAAAGAAAGAAAAATCATTTAACATTAAAAAGATAATAAAATCTGAAGAAGAAAAATCATTGACAGATTTTATTGTTCCGAATAAACCAATGTATAGAATATTTGATATAGAAGATATTAACGAATTAAAAGGCTTTAGCGGTGATTGGTTTGTTCAAGAAAAATATGATGGAATGAGAATACAGTTACAAAAAATAGATAATAATGTAAAAATATTTTCATACAATAAGAAAGATATTACAGAAAAGTGTAAAGAAATAGTTAAAGAATTAAAAGAAAAACAATTCGGTAGTTGTATTTTAGATGCCGAATTAATTCTATTTGATGAGGATGAACCATTACATAGGGCAGATACCATAGCCCATGTATTTAAAAATAAATATCCTGATGCTAAACTCAAATGTCATGTCTTCGATATTATGCGACACGATGAACAAAACCTATTAGATGAAGAATTGAGTGATAGGATGACTATAATGTTTAATAATTATTCTATGCATTCTTCGGATGCTTTGAATTTTCCTTCAAAGAAAGATACTAGACAAGCAGATAATTTAAAAGATGTAGAAGAGTATTCTAAAGACATTATGGAGATGCCAACTTCGGAAGGAGTAGTAATAAAAGACTCTACATCTACTTATTATTTAGGAACAAGAAAGAATCCAAAATGGATTAAGTGGAAGAAGTTTGTAGATTTAGATGTAATAGTATTAGATAAATCTAAAACTAAAAGTAACTTATATTCTTATACTCTAGGAATATCTACTACCGAAGAAGAGGGTAAATTCATAGAAGATTATCAAGGTAAAAAATACATGAATGTAGGAAAGGCATTGAATACAAAAATTAATGTTGATATTGGTAGTATAATCAGGGTTAAGGTAGATGAAGTGAAAAGGGCAGGGGATAGATATACTCTATTCTCGGCAAAGGTAATTGAGATACCGGAAGTTACTGAACCGGATAAAGAAGTAACTCTAGAACTATTGGCACAAGACACAAAAAAATCTCTTAATTATTCTATTGATGCTTTGAAGAAAGGTATTGTTTTGACTGACCATATTCATGGTGAAACTACTGTTATTGCTAAATCTACTATGGATGGATTTACTGTTTATGGTTTTGAAAAGAATAACTTAATGTCTAAGAATGCTATTAAGGATTTAGATATGTGGAAACAACAAGTAGAAGAAATAATGAAAACTAAACAAAGTTTGCTTACCAATGCTATTTTTCAATTCTTAAAATTAAATGGAGCCAAATCACCAAAGTCTGTTCATAATTATTTAGTTGAAAAGCACCCTTCATTATATGAAGATGTATTAGAAAGTGAATTTTCTGAACTAAAGGATTGGTCGGAAAGAAGAGATGGTATTGAATTTAGTGATGATAAGTTATTCTCAAATCCAAATAAAATAATGCTCAATGATTCTATTAAAAAAAGACTTAATGATTCTATCAAAAAATCACAAAAGTTAGAGATGTTATCTAGGTTCATGGATGAAAAAAAAACGCCAATGACTAATGTTCCAGTAACCATTGAAAGACAGAAAGAAATACCTATGGTATCTATGATTGGTAGTGGTTCGGAAGACAAATGTTGTAATGAACTAAAGCAAAAAATAATTGGCTTTATTGAAAAACGCATTATGGGTAGTTTTGACGATGTGTTTAATATGCTATTTGACATAACTGCTGACTCGGAAGAAGATAGGGACTATTTATTTACTGCCTACCTAGATGGAATTTCGCTTGAGCGTGAATCGGAAGAAGACAGAATTACTGAATCATCAAAAGAAAAGATAAAGCACTATACTGCGGCTTATTATGGTGAGGCTTTATTAAATATGCCGTGTGATTCGTTGGTAAATAAAATTAGAGAAAAACCATACTTTACTCAAATGACAACTTTTATTGAAGAATATGATAAGTGTAGCACAGGATTTGATTCGGATTTTTCCGATAAATACGCCATGTTAAAGTCATATAAAACTCCCGAAGAATATAGAGAAGGAGAATTCAAAATCTATATGAGAAAAGATAACAACCTAAATATTGTAATGAAGTTAGGTGATGAATCAATCAATTGGTTAGTAGATATACAAGACGAAGAGGAGTTGTTTGATATGTTTGGTAAAGCGGGCAAATACCCTGCTGAAGTTGCTAAGACTATTGACAAAGAAAAGACAATTGATACAGGTAAAGTCGAATTAGGAGTTCAAAGACATGGCTATCATGAATATTTCTTAGAAGGAAATAAGTTTGAAACTAAACTACATATTAGAGTTCTTCCCGTAAAAGATAAGAAAATGTGGTTAGCATGGACTGGATATGAACAAAAACCAGTAGACCAAGAAGAAGATAAAGGTATTTGGAATATATATGAAGATAAATTCAATTATATTGATATTCCCCGTTAATGGGCTGTTCTTTAAATAGTCGGTTTAACAAGAGGGTGTTGAGGAGAATGAGTTCCGCTACTGTGGCAAGACCATCTAATGATTTCAGGATTCTCAAAAGTCAAGACGATTTAATGATTGGAGGATATGCAAGCATAGAAATCGTTGATAAACAAAATGACTTAATTACACTTAAAGCACTACAAGATGCAGTAACAAAATATATGGAGAACCCGAAGTTTAGAAATGTAATGACTAATCATTCTAATGTTCAAGTCGGGGAAGTAGTAAAATCGTATAGAGACAAAAGCGGAAAAATATGGAAAACCGAAGTTGATGATGTAGGATTCTTTGTAGTGATTAAATTAAGAGACGACATAGAAAAAGCCAAAGAAATTAATAGAGGCGTAAGAAAAGGTTCATTGAGGAGTTTTAGTATAGGGGGACAGGCAATTCAAAAAGTAAAGAAAAGCCACCCCGAATTAGGACAATACAATGAAATAAGCAAACTAGAGTTACATGAGGTTACGATTTGTGAAAAAGGAATTAACCCGGAAGCAAGGTTTGATATATTGAAACAAGAAAAGGTAAATAATATGAGTAAATTAGAAAAAGCGCTTGCAGAATTGGACACACTTATGAGTGAGGTCAATTCTCTAAGAAAAGAAGAAATGGAGAGCATGGATATGAAAGAAGAAGAAAAAATAATGGACGAAAAGATGGATGATGGAGAAATGGCTCCACTAGAAGAGGAAAAAGGCGATTATCAAGATGATGAAATGAAAGCCGTTGTTTCTACTCTAGATGGTGCAGGTGTCGAAATCGGAGAACCGGCAGATAGAATAGTTATTGATAATGGAAAACCTAAAGCAACTGATATGCCAGTTGTAAAGGCTTTTGATTCAAATGAATTCGATACTCTTGATTTGTCAAATGAAAACATTGAGAAGGCTTACGAGGCTTTCCGTCAAGAGCAACTTGAGAAGTTGGCTTACGACAATCTTCAAAAGACATTTGAAACTAGATTTTCAAGTGAAATATCTCTAAGAGAAGACAGGCTAGCAAAGTCGCAATATGATGCCGCTAGTGAAATCGCTTCTCTAAAAGAAGAATTCACACAATTAAGAAAGTCTTTAACTGCTGAAAAGGAAACAATCCTAAAAACAGCAGAAGACAGTAAAGTTACACTCCCATCTTTGGATGAAATTGCAGAAATGGAATGGAATGACATTCACAAAATGGTAGGGGGTTATTAAAATGTCAGGATATATTAACACAATAGCAGATTTAGAAGCACAAACATACGGATTTAGTCTCGGTGGAAGCAGTAACATGCTTTTGAAAACCGCAGGGGCAGTAAGTGGCATTCATGCTGGTCATGATGCATCTTCCCAAGCACAACCTACTACTGGTGTTGCAGGTAATCTTTACAATGTTCTATACGGACAAAAGGTTTGGTCAATGCTAAACAGGGAAGTAAATGCTCTATCAGTTATGGCTAAGAGGCCATATACTTCTAGTGGTTGGAGAGTTCTATCAAAAAGACCTGCTGGTGGAAGCGGTAACAAACATGCTTTCGTTCAAACTGGTGCTTTGGCTACAGCAACTAATCCCGGTGGCGACAACCCAAGATTAGATGTAATTGGTGGTGTAGAAGAAAACGCTTCACTATCTACTGGTGGATTAATTGCTATTGCTCCGGAATATTCTGTATTGAATATGTCTCCGAAAATCGTTGCACATCAATTTGATTTCAGCGAATTGGCTATGGAAATGGCGGCAATTGACGATGGAATTGGTGACATTAGAGCGCAGATGAGAGAAGACATGGGTAAGCACCATGCTGAATCACAGAATCTAATGCTAGTTTCTCCTCTAGAAGCATATGTACAAGCAGATAAAACTAATGCAGCAGCAAACATTGAAAGAAACTATACTTCACTTTACAAAGTTATTTCTTCAAATGCAGAATTAGACAAGATGGTTAGCGATAACTTCCCACAAGGTTCACTTACTGCTGATGGTCACGAAGCATACCACATTTACGGAACTAACCGTGATGATGCTTCTTTCCTAGATGCAACTATTGATTTTGGTGACGGATATGCAAGTGGAGATTCAAGACCATTTACACTAACAATTATGAACAGTCTATTGCGACAACTCCGTGAAAACGGTGGTTCTCCAAAGGTTATTCTAACAGGATATGATACTATCCAAACTCTTTCTGACTTGCTACAAAGCCAAGAAAGATTCATGGATAGAAAAGAGATTGTCCCAACTGTAAACGGTGTTAGAGGAACAAAAGGTGCAGAAGTTGGATTTAGAGTTGCTACTTACTACGATATACCACTAATTCCTGTAGTCTCTATGCAAAGCACTTCTGTTGACAGTGGAACAATTAGCGATATGCTATTCCTTGATACTGACCATATGTGGCTATCTGTTATGAAACCAACTCAATACTTTGAAGATGGTATTAGCAATGGAAACCCATTCGGTGTAAATCAACTTGGAAACAAGGCTCTTTACAGAACAATTGCAGAAGTTGGTTGTTCATACTTTAAGGGTCAAGGCAAAATTACTAACTTAAAGTGAGGTGTTTTAATTGGGATTAGTTAAAGCAGTTACAATTTTAGCAGACCATAAGGGTATGACTACCCCTAGAGTCTCAGGAGACGAATACTTCGTTGACGCTATTTGTGATATTACTCAAGTAGTTGCGGCAGGTTCAGTTATACCCGCTTCCGATTTCGGATTAAAGACTATTACTGCGGTTATGATTACAGGCGACGATAACCCTAACAACAGCACTAATGATATCGGTATTAAAGTAGAATGTTCTGCTACAGGTGCATATGAATCAGCGACATCCGTTGCTTTTATGCACACAACAGTTGCTAGTGGAACAACACTGTCTAATGATGCTGATGGCGGTACAGTTAGAGTAAGAGTTTACGGAAACCTTTGAGGTGTTTAATTGCCTAAAGTATCTCTAAGCGAAGATGCTACAATAACCCGTCTACAAACACCTTTTGGTATTATCTTGAGAAGAGAATCAATTGATGTCCCTGTAGAATGGGCTTTGTTGCGAATAAAGGATTCTAACCTAATGTTTGTATTTGGCGAAGAAGATAGAAAGGATGTATCTAATGTTGATTCTAGACTATTACCTACTCTAAGTAGAGTATTAGGACAGGAAGTAGATGCATCTACTCTATCTTCTCTCCTTCTTCCGATAAAAAAGAAGACAAGAGCAAAAAAAGCATCAACTCCAAAAAAATCCGTAAAGGCTGAAAAGGCCGAATAAGGAGAAACTGTTAAGAGTCTTGGCTCACAACAGTCGAATGAGGGAATGACATGGGAACGAGTTGTAGAAGTAGCGGTGTTTTAACAACAGCAACAAATACTGTATTTGTAGGACAATGTAAATTTGTTTCTATTCACGCAGTAGCAACAGATACAGCCGCTACAACAATTAGAGTGTTTGATAATGCATCAGCCGCTAGTGGAACAGAAGTGGCTAGACTAATTGTTGGCGGTAGTTATCCATTTACTGCTGAATTTGATATGCATGGTGTTATTTGCAGTAATGGACTTACTGCTTCTATATCTACCGGAAGTAATGAAGCGGCAGCAATTACCATAGAATTCTCTTGAGGTGTTTTTTTGGCGGCTTTGAATACAGACACTAGACTAGTAATGACTATACTTTTTGTTGGAGCATTAAGTGGAACAAATGTATTTGCTTATGCTCAATTTGGAACAGGATTCCCATATGGCGCACTAGCACATTCGCTTCTATTTGGTTTAGGAACAATAGGTGCAATAATGGTAATGAAAGCATTATTTGATTTAGCACTTAATGATAAAATAGAGATGTGGCTACTAGATAGAAAGATTGCCGCATATTGGGAAAGAAAGGCTAGAGACGAACAACAAAGACAAAAAATGCGTGAAAGCGCAAGACAATACGGTTCTAATAATCCATTTTATAGTCCTCCTCAACAGACTATGCAAGAAGATGATAATAGCGTAGGGAATGAATTTTTAGCCACTTTACAATGAGGTGGGTAGATGGTTTTTGGAGACTTAATGGGATTTAGCGATTCCGATTATGCTTATAATCAAACAAGAGCGCATTCAGCAGATATTTTCTTTTTGAAAATGAGAGCATGGTTTTGGGGTAGTTTTACTACTCTTTCTATGTTTCTTGTTGGTAATATAATGGGAGTATTTGATATAAATATAATGGGTTGGATTATAGACGGAGTTAAAACTTTATGGGGGCATTGAATGTCTTTAATGACAGGCTTTGCTATATTAGTTGGTGAAGCAGTAATTGGTTTTTGGAAGAAAGTTCACGCAATTAATTTTGGAGTATATGGGGCGACAATGGTTGGTAAAACAACTTTAAGTCATCAACTTAGAACAAGAGGAGAAGTTCCTCAAATTAATGAAAGAACTGTTGGATTACATAGGGCTTCAAGAAAAAATGTTAAAATAGATGGAGACTCACATACAATCAAGAGCGCTGATATAGGAGGAGAAGCGATTTATTGGAAAGAATGGGTCAAAGATATGCAAAAGCGTAGAGTAAAATATATTATTTTTATGATAGACCATAGACACTTAGACAACAATTCAAATTTAGACCATCAAGTAGCATGGAAATTTTTAGTAGATACTATTGTTTCTAATCTTTGGCCTACTGGTAGAAAGAAAAAAGATTCGGATTACCCTATGGCTGTAGGTATTTGGGCGAACAAATTCGACATATGGGGAGAAAAATATCCATTGGAGAAAGACCAAACTATAGACAAACATGAAATATTTGAACCTTTTAAGTATGGAATGAGACAACTTAACGATAAAGGAATACCCTGTTTCAAATATATAGTATCAGCAAAGTCAGACCCGGAAATGGTATATAGAGGCGTAATGACGATGATAAAAGACTACTGAGGAATGAAAGATGTATCAGCAACAAATAATAGGGCAAACAGCGCCGCAGAATTTTAACCCGCTACTTAACCCAATAGAGCAAGCAAGAACTAGTGGAAACATTATCGAGTATAAGCCTTTAGCAATAAAGCCAAATAAACAAAGAAAAGAATATATCAAGGTATTAACCGCAGAACCTAAAAAGTTTTTATTCATTAAATATGGTAAAAAGTTCAACATGAAAGATAGGTGTGTAGTGTGTGGAATGCATCATATTTGGGAACAGGGTGATTATCTTAGACCACCAATTCCTCTTGATAAGGTAATCAAAGGACGGCCTTTGATGGGAACTTATTGTCCTAAACACTCTTCTATATTTACTCAACTAGAAATACTAGACCAACAAATTTTAGCAGAAAAACATGGTCTAGAATATAAAGGATTTAAACCTAGAATGCCTAAAATACTTAAAAGTGGGCCAGTTTCTAGCCTATCAAAACAAGACATTGTGGCACTAACGGCAAACGGTTATTTAATAAAGCCACCAACTTTAGGGGATAACAGGTCAGCGACTAACGAAGCCGTAGAGATAGTCGGGGAAATAAATATACTAACTGATAGATTAAATTATTTAATGATAAATAGAGAAGTTAAGGTTGATGACATTAAAAAAGAAGCATCTAAAAAAGAAGAAAATGAGGAATAATAATGGGACTATTAGGGACAAGTAACGGAACAGTGCTGGCATCTGTACAACAACAAAGCGACCAACAATTTAAAAATGTAAATAATCTACTTTCTTTACAAGATAACCATGTTGAAGAATTTTTTCAATATCACGGAGAGCATTTTCTAACCGCTTTTGAAAAATTAATGGAAGATGTTATCGAAAGAGTAGTTTCTAAAATGTTGGCTAAGTTAGAATTTACAACTAGTGGCGGAAACATTACTTTGAACAATGAATGTTTAAGAGAATATGAGAGAATAACGCAAGAGAATATAGATTTAGATATTCAATCAATACTTGGTGCGGCTTTAAATGCAGAAGTAATTAATCAAAGAAAGATGGCTAAACAACAATATTTAGAATCTCAAGGATTTAATAATGGTGGAGGACAAATGCCTATGCAACAACCTTCAGCAGGAATGGCATTAGCAAATGTAACTGGGAATACTCAACAATTTAATCAAATGAATGGTGCCATGAATAATGGTAGTGGTTATCCTATTCCTCCTAGTGGAACAGACGGATATGGTAGGCCATATTGGATTGACCAACAAGGGCAAATGAGTTACGAACCCCCACAAAGCGGATTAGGTCTAGGCGGAGCAATACAAAAAACTGCGGCTTGGGCTAAATGGTTAATGTGAGGAGGAATGTAGTTTGGCTGTTCAGTTTAGTTTTGGGGAATCAACAAGAGTTCTTCCCGGTGATGAAAATATAATGAAAGAAAAGTTTGTTACTTTTTTATCAGAAGATGCAGATATAGAAAACTTTAGAGATAACATAGATATTGCTTTGGCAACTGCTAGAAGAAACGAAACCGAAAAAGAACTACAAGAAGAACTATCTAAGGTTTTAAAAGAAACATTAGAAGATAACGAGTCATCTTTAAAAATTTATGAATCTGATGGAGAAGCGTTTGCAGAATACTTGCGTGGAGATACTGATGAAAATAAAAAATTTGCTAATGAAAATTCTTTATATGAAATTTTTACTGATAACGATAAGTATTTAGAAATGATAGGCGCTAGTTATTTAAAATACGGAAGAGATTTAAATAAATTACCGGATTATGATATAGATTCTTTTCTTAAGAGAGAAGGATTAGACAAAGTATATTCTGAACAATCATCAATTGGTATCACATTACTGTTAGGAGAATATACTTCTGCTATGCAGACCTTATTAGAAGCATTCAAAGATAATCCTACTGAAGTATTAAAACAGCCGGATTTTATAAATAACCTTACTTTTAGATTCAAAATAGAAAGATTTTCAGAAAACCCCGATTTGTATTTAGAGATACCTCCTCAACCTTTAGGCGCAGAAAGTATGGCTGAGCAATTAAGAACTGATTATGTGAATTATATTAGAAAAGAATTAGGTATTCGTAGTGGTGGTTTTATACCCGAAGGACAATATTATACAAGCGGAGTAGAATCTAAAGTAGAATATAAACCGTATAGTAAAAGAACTATTAGAGTAAATGTTGCTAAGGAGGTAAAAGAATCCTTGAATTTGGAAAAAGTAATGAAGAACATAGAAGCCAATCTTTATACTCCTAATAATTTTGAAATGACTATTATGACTAAAAACATTTTTAATGAAATATTAAAATCTGATTATATCAAATTCTTAAAAGGAAAACTAGAAAGCATAAAAGAAATTAACTTACTTGAATTACAACTAAACATTTTAACTCCTAAAATAAAAAAGAAAGACTGGTCACAAGGAAGTGAAGAAGAAAAACAAAAGGCACTGTTGAGTCCATTCGCAAACTTACAAGTAAATGTAGAACTTAGAGAAGCAAAGATTGGTAAGTTTGATTTTAGTTATTATTCTAAAGCAGGAGAAATTAAAAAAGATAGAATGAATGACCATCTTAATGAAGTAAGAACTAAGGTAAAATATTTGAGAAATTTTGGGGTAGACGGAGGAATATAAATTGTCAATAACCTCCTCCCCAAGTGACTATGCTTTAGCAGGGACTCCTGACTATTCTGCTGGAATTGGTTTCTATACTGATTATATACAAGTTGCTGATTTATTACAAATTCCACATTTCGATGTTTCTGCTACTTATCCAACAAGAGCGCAAGTTGGTAATATAATTAAAAGAGTAGAAGGAATGGTAGATGATAAATTAAAAAGAAGTTATAGACCTATTATTACTAAAAAAGAAATTCATAACTTTGAATATACTAATAGACCGGGTAATACTCTTTTCGGAGGATATGTCGGGTTTATTCAATTAAGACAAATGAAGATACAAAAAATTATTTCTCTACAAGTTTGGTCGGGAAGCGGATATAAAGAACTAGCATCGGCTCAATCAAAAATAGAATTATTAGAAGGATATAGAGATATTACTTCTATTATTTTACAATTACCAAATGAGAGTATAGAGTTTACAATGGCTTCAGAAAACAATGTTGCTAATTTAGGCAGTAATGAATTTTCAAATACCTTTGGAGTTAAAACAAGTGCTAATGATATAGTTTCATTAATTAACGAAGAATTCCCTTCAATTAGACAATATACAAATGCTAGTGCTAAAAAGACCCTATTAGGAACACAAGTTTCCGACCCGTCAGTAAGTTCTAGTTTGTCCGTTTCAGACTTTTTCTTTGCTCAAAAAGAGGAAGGAAATGGGGCTAACATTCTCATTTCATCCCTACTTTCGGGGGACGATGGTTCGGACTGTATAGTAAAAATACAGACACAGCAGACTTGTACTGCAAATCTTAGTTCGGCAAACTTGACAGTGGCCGATTCTTCTAAACTAGCAGTTGGGATGATTGTTCAAGGAGCAGGAATTACCGGAAGCAAAACAATTTCTTCAATCACCGATGCAACTACAGTAGTTTTAGATAGTGGTTCGGGAATAACTAATAATAGTGGAACTTATACTTTTACGGCAGTAAATATTAGTGTCCCTAATGTGGCTAATGTTGTACCATTTACAGATAAAGAAGATATGAAAAGAAATGGAGATTATTGGCTATTAAGAGAAGAAGGAAGGATATTCTTTTTACAAGATTATCCGTACCATACTAGAAATTCAGTTTTTGTTTCTTACATGGCTGGAAATAATAGAGTTCCTGCGGCTGTTCACGAAGCGGCTACAAAATTAGTTGCGGCTGAAATTATACGACATGATGACCAAAGTGTGCTAATTACTGAAACAGGAGCAAATATTTCTACAAAAGAAAAATATGATATTCTTAAAAATGAGGCTATGGGCATTCTAAACGGAAAATCAGACATTGTTTACTTTATTGATTGAGGTGCATAAAATGAATCTTGATAATAAAAGAATGAAAGAATTTCTTAATATACAAAAAGAAAGACAATTAGCAATGAAAGAACTTTCTCAAATATTAGGAATAGATATTTCATTTTCAGAAAAAGAAATAATACAAAATGCTCAAGAGGAATATGCTAAATATGTTACAAAGGAAATTGAAAAGGAGGTATCGTCATTGATGAAGTCTCTCTTCTCATAGATTTAATTAATTCTAATTGGTCTAGTAGTGCTATTGCTTTAGAGGCTGATGGCACTATTCCTGCTTCCCATGCAGTTACTCCCGAAGTTATTGACATTAGGAGCATTACTGCAAACAAAGCACAAAGAGTTGATTTAGGTAAGTTTCCGGCAACAATTGTTATTTTTGAAGATTCTCAAAATATAGAATATCCTACAATTCACTATGAAATTAGAAATGAAACTTATTCCTTTACTTTACATATTAGAGTGCTACATGATGAAAGGTCGGGCTTCGATTCCTCTTATGGTAAAGATAGGCTAAGGGCTATATACTTGATATTGCGTAGAGTGCTTGAAGGTAGTCGTAAAGGCTATACTGCAAGTGATGGCTCTAAATTCAGTCAATTGTTTGTAGGTTCAAGAAGCGAAAGTAATGACCGAGCAAAAAGATTATTCGGATATAAGGTGAGTTTAGAAGCAAAACGATTTAATTTAAGTATTCCCTAAGTAAGTAAGTAGGAAAAGGGGGAGATATAAAATGGTAAATAGAGACATATTTTTAGGAAGCGGGGCAAGTTTAACTTTTGTTCCCGAAACAGACATAGCGATAACAACGAATGGAACAACGGGCGATTTAAGCACAATAACATTTTCATCAACATTCACAACAGATTTTTCACTCGTAAATAATCTATATGTTGGTTGTATAATAAAGAGATACGCTAACGGAACTAACGCTTTCAAAAGTTCTCATAGAGTAACTGGAAATACTGCTACTACCGTTGATATTTCTCCTGCCGCTAAAAGCGTATTAAATAATGATTATTTTGTTATTGAGGCTTATGGTGCGCCAACTCCCGGTGGTAAAGACGGCACTATCAAACACTTACTTGCTGATGAATGGTTAGGTATTGTAGAGAGTGCAACATTTCCTACAACTGAAGTCGAAACAAAACAAATGAATCTATCATTAGGAGGAAGTAGAAATAAAACATACCAATACAAAGGAATCGAAACTGCTAGTGGTGGTAATTTTGCATTTGTGGCTAATCATGCTTCTTTCTTGTATTACTTCTTTGGAAGATGCACAGAATTAGTATGCACTACAACTGCCGCTAGTGGAAGTATAACTGCAACTGCTGTTGATTCGGGCGATACTGGTAAATTCCATATTGATACAAATGGAGTATCTTTAACAAATGGTTCTACAAGTGCATTTGTAGAAACTGGGCCAATATTTACTAGAGCAATTTTAACAACCCCAACTCCACATTTTAATCCTGCAATTATTGGAGGAAGTGCTAGTGCAACATTAGCAACTCCTACAATATCAAACGCAGGAGCGCAAATAGAAGCAGATAATTCCATTATAACTGATTTTACTGGTGTCGGAGGATTAACAATTACTGGTGGAGAATTAGTCCTTACTCTAAGTGCCGAAACCTCTACTGTTACTTTCCCTGCTGAAAGTGGCTCAAACTATAATAGTGGATTTTTAACAATTAATTTGGCTAGTCCTAGTGGAGCAAATGGAGTTACTACCTTAGATATACTATTTGATGCTAGAAGCGCAACAGTAGCAACATCTACTGGTGAAGATTCAGTTACAGTATTAATTCAAAACAGCGCTACTGGTGCTGAAATAGCACAATCAGTATTAACAGCATTAGCAGGAAAAGATGTAACTGTTACAAGAAGTGGAGCAATTTTAACTATTACAAATAAAACTGGAGGATATGTCGGTGCTGCTCATATTACTGAAACTACTACTACTGCTACAACTGAAACAATGGGAAGCGTAGCCGGAGGAATTGTTACGGCAGTTTCGGTTACAGATGCAGGTTCTTCTGTTAGCGGAAGTGGAAATCTAACTTTAACAGCCAATACTACTGGCGGAACAAATATTGATGCAGTAATAGCATTAGCCGCACAAAGCGCAAATCCTCTTACTGGTTTAACTGTTCTAACAGAACCAACAGAATCATCGGGATTAATACAGAATCACATAGAATATACCTTTGGTGAACAAGATGGTGATTTACTTCCTTCATTCGCAATAGAACAAGTATTCAGTAAACTGGCGACAACTACCAATACATACAGAACAGAAACAGATAATGCTGATGAGAGCCTAAACTTTGTTAAGATTGCTAGAGGTTGTAGAGTTAATACTCTAACAATGACCGCTAATGCAAACGAAGAAGTTAAAATGACTATGGATTATAATACTAGAAATGTTCATTCATTAGAAAGAACAGAACCTTACGAAGCAAGAAGGGGCATAGAAACCGAAACTGATTTCATTAACTATACTAGTTCTAGTATTGCCCCAACCTTCCTAGAACCGTTTTTCTTTTCTGATGGAACCTTCAGTATTTTTGGAGAGAGTTTCCTAAAGATAACAACAATGAGTTTAACCATGAATAACAATCTTCAAGATAAAAGATTCTTAGGTGTAGGAAGTAAATCCATTCAAGAGGCTATTCCTGCTGAAAGAACTTATGAATTACAATTTAATGGCCATGTTACTAATGATAAACTATACACTGAATTACTAAAAACTCAAGAAAACACTACTCAAGATATAGAATTAATATTTGCTAAAGCAAATGGAGAATCTATCACTCTCAAATTTAAGGATTATTTTGTTTCGGCAAATAATTTCCCAATACCCGATGATAAGGGAGCAATTGAAGTAGAAACTACTGTTATGCCTAGAAATCTAGCAGAATGTAAAGTTAAAACTCATTGGATTCTACAGGGGTGATTAAGTGGTTTCAAAATATACAAAACATTTACAGATTCTAGAAAAAAGTAAGGAGGTTGTTGAGGAAAAGCCCGCTAAGAAAAAAAGGGCGACTAAACCTAAGACAACCAAAAAATAATATTCCACCAACACCGTTTGTTTGTTTGTTGGTTTAGAGGTGGAGAAATATGGATAAGAAAATAATACAGGATAAAAGTGCGCTATTTGCGCTAACTGAGCCTATGCTACATTATGTAAAAGTAGCGCCCGAACAAGAAGAATACCTCAAGGTATGGGTAAAAGAACCCACATGGATTGAGGTAGATAGAGCCATGAATAACATGATGAAGATTGATGCTAAGAATCAAGATATTGAATTAGACATCAATGCTATGTTTAAATTCATGGTAGAAAATTTTATTGTTAAGACGGAACCAAGTCTTTCAGCAATAGAAGTATTAAGACTCACTCCCTATATAGGGAATCAATTAAAAGAAATTCTTCCGAACCCCTTTACGGCATTTGAAGAGGACTCGGAAAAAAACGACTAGTGAGAGGAGCATTAAGAGGAAGCAAATCTAGTCCAAAGATTGCTTCTCTCATAGTTGTTTATTCACTTTCAAAGGCTTTGGGAATAAGCCCGATGGAAGTGTACAAAATGCCAATGAGTCTTGTAAAAGACTTACTAATGGTGCATAAGGAAGTAGAAGAACTACAAGCAGAAGAAATGGATAAAATAATGAAAAAATCAAAGATGTGATAGAATGACAGTAAATCTCAATGCTATGCAAGGCGCAGTAAACGCTATGAAAAAAGCAATTGATGATTTAGATAAATCCTTTAATGTTTCAAAAGAAACTGTAAAAGAAACTACCAAAACAATAAAAGAAGCCGAAAAAGCACAAGTGGCCTTTACTAGAAGAACTACTATATTTAGAAGAGTTGCTAAAGATAATGCGGGAGTCGTAAAGTTTGGCTACAAAACTCTCAAAGAGTTTACTGACGGTAAAGGCGGAACAAGAGAAGCAGGAACAGCATTAGAGTATTTGGCCGGGTTTCTTTCAGGTTCAAGCGAACAGTTGCGAATATTTGGTTTTGAAGTTTCGGGCGTTAGAAGATTTCTTTACGGATTTATGCCAGCAGGAACTTTTAGTTTACTAAATAGAACCGCTACTATTTTTAATACTATAGGTGGAGCAGTTCGTTTCTTTAGAGGCAATTTAGATGATACAAAAGGTTCTCTCAAGGGTTCTTTAAAAATGATGAAATCACTACTGCCTTCATTTTCAGGATTTGGCAGAAGCGAACTAATGAAATCATCTAAAAAAGGAATGAAATTCTATGATAAAAAACTAAGAAATACAGAAAGAGCATTACAAGGCTCTAACTTAAGTCAATCTACTAGAGATGAATTAATTTCCGCAAGGGGTAGGTTCCAAAAAAGAAGAGATACTAATAGAGAAACTTTTCTAAATCAGAAAAGACTTCGTAGAAGCGGTATGTTTAATGATATGACAGGAGGATTCTTCAAAGGAATAGGAAGTGGTAAAGAATTCTTAGGAGGAGAAAAGGGAGATAGTATGAAAAATATACTAAAGAAATCTCCTATAGTAAAAATGACTATGGGTTTGTTTACTGTATTAAAAGGTATTAAATGGCGAGAACTAATAGGAGGAGGATTGAAAAAACTATTCAAAGGAGCAGGTATGTTCTTTGTAACAGTTATGAGATTTACTTTATATTTCACTTTAATGATTACTGCGGCCTTTATTTTATTCCATGCTCTAAAAACACCTATCATGGAAGCCTTTGAATACTTAAAAACAACACTTACTTTCGCATTTGCTATTATAGGTGCTGGATTTGCGACTATATGGGAAGGAATTAGCGAAATATATACTGCATTTAAGAATGGAGATTTCTTTGGCGTATTGATGGGAGTTTGGACTATTGTGTGGGGCGTATTACAAATAGCGGGTGGACTCTTTATTGCTGTATTAGGCGGTTTAGGAGCATTAATAGTTGGGTTTATTGCAGGTCTTGGAAGAGGAATATTCAATTTCTTCACCGATTGGAAAGGAGGCTTACAAAAGAATATCGGTAAAGTTGTTATACTAGTTGGTGTTATATTAGGTTTACTTTTCGGTTGGCCTATTGTTATAGCAGGATTAATATTTGCGGCTGTTGGTGCTTTGTTTAAGAAATTAAAATTCTTTGGAGATGGTGGTGTTTCTAGTGGAGGGATGGCCGTTGTTGGAGAAAGAGGCCCCGAATTAGTTAATCTACCAAGAGGAAGTAGAGTTCATAGTAGCACCCAAAGTAGAAAGATGTCAAGTAGTTCTAATGTCTTCAATATTACAATTAATGCTAGAGATACTTCGGATTCTGAACTACGAAGAATTGCTGATAAAATAGGAAACATGGTAAATAATAAAGTGAATCGAAGAACAGGTTCGGGAACATTAGGGTGATTAAATGGCATCAAGAGACTATTATGTATATTTAAAACTACAATCGTATAAAGGTAGTAACATACAAGTAAACACTATACCATTAAGAGTGAATTCTGTAGGTGTAACAACTGATAAAACAATACCTGCGTTTGGTATTCCATTTAGTTCTTTAGCCACAGGAGAGTCAGTAACTTTAGCCTTAGACCTAGCCAAATCAAATAAACAACTAAACCTAAGGGGGATTATAACCGATATGCCAATTACTAAAAAATTTGGAAAAAATCCCGCTATTACTAGGGACTTTACTGGTGCTGAAATAGCGCAGATGATTGCTTCGGGTGTAGACGCTACTGGTATTGCTATAAACCAAGCGTTTCAAGAATTAGTCGTATTAATACCTTCAAAGGTAGATTCTAATTATAATGCTAGAAGTTCCGAATTATTTGTTCCACTTAATTTTTCTGCTAGAGGAGATGCTTTAGAATTTGATAATCAAAGAGTAGTTGCTCCAATATCGTCATTCCCCGATTCAGAAACGGCCAAAGGACTACCGGGATTTATTCGTAATTTTAATTTTACACTAAATGCAGAAACAGTAGAAATAGAATTTACTATGGATTTCCAAGTCGCTACTATTTTACCATGAGGTGATTAATTGTATAATATATTAGCAGGTAATCAAAGAGCATTGATATTTCCTGTTTTATGTAATGGATTTGTTAAAGTAGATTATGAAGATAATATATCCGATACTAATTCAAATAACGATAACACCGATGATGTGGCTTATGGTCTTTGGTCGCACAGTGGTTCATTTACTTTTGAAGCAATCGTTACGCCTTATGATATAAACGGATATGGGACTTATAGTTCTAGAACTCAACCAACTATTACTAACAATAGAAGAATAATGCCAGCATTACAAGCAGCGATATATGCCTCAGGAAATAAAAATAATTATCAAAGCGAAATATATCTATCTAGAACCGCTAGACTAACACACGAAATGCGACTATTTACTAGTGATAATTTTACTATATCTTTAGTGAATGATACTAAGCATAATGAAAACAACCCTGCTAGGTTTAAACTAAAAGCAACTCTTAAATTAGGAACTGCTGCAATAGAAACCTTTGAGACTCCTGTGTGTATTTCTCCTACCTTTTCTAAACAATTTAATTATGTTAATTCTAATAGTCTTAAAGGGTTTGATTCGGAAGGAAGGCAAAAGTTTGAGTTTATTGGAACATTAACTTCTCATAGTGGGGCAACATTAGATAATTCAAATAACGATTATACAACAACTAATCTTTTTAACGGTGATAATTTAGAAATGTTCTATAAAGATGGATTTAATTATGTTTCATTAGGCACAATATCTACTGCTACTGCTTCACAAATCGTATTAACAAATTCTTTTTCTACTCAATTAAGTAGCCTAACTGAATTATATATTAAGTCAGATACAGAACCTACTTACATAAATGAGTCATTTCATATTGGTTTTGTTTTTAATATTACTGATAAAGCAGTTAATTTTTACATAAACGGAAATCTATTTTCTCAACATACTTATTCTGATACAGCAGAAGATTTTACATTTGGAAAGAATGATTGTTTTATTGGCGCTACAGGTAGTGGGGCAAAGGGTACAGGTAGTGCAACAACCAATAAGCAATTTATGGGAGAGTTACATGAATTAAGTATGATGGGAGTTGCTAGGAATAATATACCATTTATTTCTAATTTATTACCAAACTATAATGACACTCTTCTTTATCTTAGGTTTGAGGAGGTAGACGAGTAATGGCGCTAAAACTATTTCAAAAGGGACAAAGTTCTAGCCTAACCAACTTTAACATTGATGTCCCTACTAATCCAAAAGCCACTACTGAAAGTGCTTCTTTATCGGGTAGAATATTTTCCGCTATTTATCCCGATGATTCTACTTCAGATAATTTTGAAGAAATAATTAATGGTGCAGGTATTACTACACCATATTCTAACTTAACAACAACAAACGGATTTAGAATAAACTGTTATGATAGTACCTCTCAAGTAGGTATTCGTTTAAATTCTCTAAACATATCATCAGATTCTTTTGAATATTATGTATTAATTCATTCCGATAATCATTTAAAGCATCACTTTGCTAAAATAACTGAAATAATAAAGAGCGATGTAACTGGTGATTCTTTTGATTTTACTCCTAAATTAGGAAATGAAATACTAAAAGATACTAAATTTATGTTATTTAAATTCCCAAAAAATTCGACAGCAATAGCCGTAAGTGCAGGGTTATCTTTAGATTTACAAAATGAATTAATTATATCAAGACCACACTATTTTTTTAGATTAAGCACTGATAAAAAGGATGAATTAGACCACAATACTAAATATTTTATGAGAGTAAAAGACGGTTCATCTAGTCCTATTACATTAGATAATACAATTACTCTAAAGACTACTTTTTTAACAGCGCAGGATTATGATTTAGGACTAATAGATTATAGTAAATACACTCTTAAAGTTAAGATGGTAGACACTCTTAGGACACTAGATTTACAAGGAACTATTACTTTATCAGATGGTTCTATTTATAATATTGCTACTTCGGGTAGTCCCACTATTACAAACTTAAATCCAACACTAGATACATCTCAAATATTTGTTGGTATGGCCATTAACCATGCAAGGTTTTCAGGAATACCTAAAATAGTTTCTATTGGAACTAATGAGATAACACTATCTCAAAATGCTATTTCTACGGGAGTTAGCCCTATTCTATTTTTTAGTGGAAACGAAGGACAACAAAATAATACTCTTGATTATACAGATTATAAAGATGCTTTTCCACATGCAAGAGCAGACGGTGATAACTTGTTATTACCTGTTTCTAATAACTTTACTTCAACTGGAGAAAGAAGATATTTGCATTACGATTTCTCTCCGGAAAAATGTAATAAATTACCCAACGCTATGGATTCTATTATATACGAATCAGCAGGAAATAGAGGGGCTTTTGCTGAAGTAAAGGCAGTAGATTCATTTAGAATCCTTCCCAAGAAAATTGTAGAATTTAACAAACTAAAGGCTAGGCATATTTTACATAGAGGGACTTTATCAGATTTTAAAGAGTTTGATTGGGCTATTACAAATATATCTACTTTAACTATAACATTAGATACTAATAATGCTAATTTACATTTTGTGGCAGGTAATGAAATAAAAATTGGAAACTTAATTTGTTTGGTAGATTCAGTTACTACTGATACAATAGTTCTAGAATCTGCTTTTAGATTAGAAGAAGAAAGTACCTTTACTTCGGGAACTCCGCCAATAACATCAACCGATAAAGTCTCTAGAAGGGCATATAATCATGCTAATAATACATTGATGACGGATTTAACTTTGGTAAGTGATAGAAGCGATTCTTTATTTGTTACTTTTATAGATGTTAATTTTATAGAACACTACGCTACGGTAACAGCCGTTAATTCTAAACAAAAACTTTTGACTTTATCTCTAAACAGTTCTGCTTATACTGCTAATCAAACTCTATTTATAGATGGGCAATATTTAATAGAATATCAAAAGTTTGATGGAGAAATAGAATCAATAGATTCTTATCAACAAGATGGTCAAACTTTAATAGAATTAAAAGGTAGAAATAAATTTAATAAATTACTTTCACCTATAATAAACAAATCAACTCTATTTAGTGATGATATATTATATTCTAGCGAAACCTTTTATTCAGAATTAGAAAGAATAAAAGATGGAGCCACTGATGCTTTTTTAACTGCAAGTTATGGTAGTGATTTCGTAAATTTCACTGATAGTCTTGGTAATGGCATTTCTGTTACTACTTCTACTGGTGATAATCTTTTTATAAAAACAAAAGCAGGAAATATCAAATATGTTGGAAAAATATTATCCGGCAGCAGCGGAGGCGGCGCTAAACAATTAGAAACACTAGCAAATACTCAAACTAGTATGGGTATTAATGGTGATGATACTATCGCAGTATATAAACAAAAGAAAAAGGAATATGTTTTCAATAAAGCGTTGGCTAGTAGTCATTTAGTTCCTTCTAGTACATCTCTATCAGGTTCTTCCAATAAAGGTGTTTTCTTTACAGGAGGAAGAAAATTAGTAGGTGGTAATGAAAGCACTAGATTAGTTGGTAGTTCATTCGATAATAATCCTAATGCGGTAGGTTATCACATTAGCAACATTAGAAATATGAAAAGCGACAACTTTTTTCAGTCTACATTAGGGAATGATGCGGATAGTGAAACTTATCAAAATTTTGATACAGTAAATACTCTTATGGATTTTACTGTTGTTAATGTTTCTAATAGCGGGGCTAATAAATTAGTGGAGATTGCTCCATATATACCTTTATCATTAGCCTCAATTAAACATAATTACGCAAATACAAGAGACATTACTAATGCTACACAATTTAGTAGTCAAAATTTAGGAACAATAAGCGCTATTCAAGACACTTTTAAAATAGTAACTTTAGATTTTGGATTTTGTTCTACCAATGCTGACAAAAGAAGGCTTCATAATAAGCCATTATATGTTAGCACATTGGGACAAACAGACTATACTTTTGTAGGATTTATTTTACAAGTAAATAGATACGGCACTACTGGTTCTTCTAAAACAATCATTTCTCTTGATAGGGGTGTTGTTGCTACTGTAGGACAGCAACTATCAATTTTAGAACCGACTACTGCGGTTAGTGATAATGAATTTACCACTTCTGATAATAAATTAAATCACGAATTAAACATAATAAATGCAGGACATTTACATACCGGAAAAACAATTTCTTTGGTTCATCCTTCTTTTGGTGCAGATGGTCTTCCAAAAAACTTCGATGTGGATTTAGAAAACAGCGTAGCAAGCGTAGAAACTACTAGTTTTAGGAAATATGGAGATTCTGTTTATAGATTATTTAACATAGAAAAGGGAGACATCAAAACAAAAGAACATGGATTATTGGGTTTATCAAGCAGATTTTCAAAAGCAAGCGAACAAAAAGCAAGTGTTCCCTTTTATGCTTCCGGATATAGATTAGGGGCAGGTTATAATTACGAAAGTTCTTTTGATAATGGTTTACAGCCTGTAAATAAAATAACTACCCATAGCAATATTTATGCTTTGAACAATTTACCAATCGAAAGTAGGGGACAGGCAAGTGCAGGTTCTAGGTTCTTTGATAGTAATATTTTCCCTGCCGGAAATGAGGACTTTTCACTCTTCTTCCCAACCTTTGCGACTACCGATACCGAGCATGTTTCTCCAACAAATGATGATTACCTAAAATTAGTTCCATATTCTGTTAAAGAATATTTGAATATTTTAGATATAAGCACTAAGAGAATGTTTTTGTTTTCTAATTGTGATATTTCTCCTTATTCTAGAAAAAGAACAACAAGCCTATTATTTGGAACTAAAACGATAGGCGACTACTCTATACTAGGGATAAAAGAACCCTTTTCATCCGGACGCTCCGATGTAAAAGATGATGTATTATCTACTGAAACTATTAACCTAAATGACGATTCTTATTCTTCTAGTAACATTGTAGAAGCCAATAAAACCATAACTAACCTAAAGGGTTTTTCTATGATGAGGCTTACTGAAGTGTGTTTAGATTGGGCTTTTAATCAAGTAAATCCTGAATCACCAATAGATAAAAAAGCAACAATACCACAATTAGATACCGCAGGTTATTCCTTTTCATCTATAGGAACTGGGATAACTGTTACTGCTAGTAATTATGAAGTTAATGCATTAGGTAATTATTCACAAAACTCATTTGGGATATTAGCCGATGGCAATGCAAATTGGGCGGCTACTCCGGGTGGTGGTCATTCTTTGGTTGTAGGAGATATAATTACAGACGGTAATGGAAGATACATAGGAACTGTGGCGAGTTTTGCATCACCGGGAGCAACAACCAATTCAGTTTGTATGTTAGATAGAATACCATACAGAACAGATGGTGATAATTACTTTACCGGACAAGTATTCAAAATAAGAAGAAGTGATATTCTTACAGATTTACAAATCAACGGTAAAGGAGGTGTAGATACCTTTACTTCAGTAGAAGAAGATATTCATATGTTTAAATCGGCTTTTATGAGTCGTGGAAAGTTTGAATTTATGAAACAAAAAGTTGCCTTTACTGTTAGTGCCACAGCAAATGACATAGATACTGGTTCTGAGTTTCTATTAATAACATTACCAAAAGAAGACGGCACTACTGCTAATTTTTACATTTATTATAGTATTGGTGGGAGTAGTGCGCCTTCTTCTCATGCATCTACATATCCCACTTACGGCCTTATTGAAGTCCCTATTGATGGAATAAATAGCGTTGCTTATTCAGACAAACAGGCAAGACTATTAGCATTATATAATGCTCTAATAGGTAACTCAACTTTTATGTCCCATGTATACAGTATTGGTCATGCAAGCAATACCATACATCTAATTCCTGTAATAACTGTTGAGGCTTTTAATAATCCTACAATTTTTGATATGACTGGTTTTCCTACTAATCCTATTGGTGAATATTCTGCACCTACCTCTACAATGGGAGGAGTTCACAAAATGGGATATGGTCAAGATGGGACTGTTAGTTTCAACAATGATGAGATATTAAATACAGCAATAATTATAACTGGTTCACATACTTTTAGTGCAGGAGAAGGCTATGGAGGAAGTAAAGATAGTTCTTGGCGACAAAAATCCGATGAAACATTAGGTGGTAAAATAACAGATGAATCTTATATTATGCATTCTGTTTTACCAATTACTACTAATTTAAATCAAGCACGAATATTTTATCCATTTAGTATTTTTAGATGGTTGGCTAATCTTCCTAAAAGTGACAAAACCATATCTAGTAAAGGTCTTGGTCTAAGAACAACAACTACTGGGTATTGGGAATTCCTCTACAAATTCTTTAATACGGTGTGTTTAGAAAGGTATGATATTGAGGATAATGTTGGTGCTAAGGCCGTAGCAGGAATGTCTACACCTTATATTAGAGGAATATTTAGAAAAGAATACACAACTTCATTGAATAAAGCACTGTATGGAATAAATTATCTTGGAGGTAGTTTTGGTGATTTATTAGTCACTGAAGCCAATACCATAACAAAAGCCGGTACTAGTGTATTTCCTAGAGAAAGATTTCAATTGACTGATAATCAAGAATTCGCACTAAAAGAATTTGACGGTAATCCTTCAACAACTGGATATAATCAAGAACTAAGAGAGGCTGATGGTGCTTTAACAGTATTTAAGCCAAAACTATTTGTTAGTGCTGATGTGTTTGCGACAGAATCAACACAAATAGGTCTAGGAAACCATACTCAATATAAATACACTTTTACTAGTGGGAATTATCGTGGTGCATCTACAAATGTTTCTCAATACACTTGGTTAAATTTTGTAGATTTAACTGGTTGTTATTTAGCCTCTAGCCGAGGAAAGAAATATAGAACAGATGGTTCCTCTACAATTACAGACACAACCGGACTTAGTGTTCCGTCTTCTAAAACAACCGACTATACACCCGAAACATTAGCCTATGTTTTATCACATGAATTAGATACTACTAATGCAGTAAATAAACACATTATTATTGTAGATAAACGATTGAATACAAATGAACTTTATTCATTATTACAGCCAAACCACAGATTCTCACATAGTTTTAGTCCCAACAATATTAGATTGAATGAACTTTCAAGCAAATATACAAAGTTAGCAAATGAAAATTCTATGTATAAAAACATTAAAAATTACTCGGCTTTATCTAATGCTTTAGAAATAAACGGAGAAAGAGAAGGTGTAATGTCAATGTATGTTATTGCTGATATAGACGGACAAACTAATAGTGGAGAAATAGTGATACGCAACCCAAATACTCTCTCAGATAATAATGAAAGTATTATTGATTTACCTCCTAATATGATAATCAGTGATGGAGAAAACACACATAAAGTATCAGTAGAGATGGAAAATTTAGGAGACACTATTGGGTATTATCTTTCTTTATCGGATATGTATGACCTAAAAGGAATAATAAGTTTAACAGAATCTATTACTTTAACAGTAGGAAAAGAATTCGATAGCGAATCAAAGAGATGTTTAATTGGTTCCGGAGTAAAAATATGCAATGAAGCAGAAGACTTGATTAACAATCTATTAGAAGAGGAAGGATTAGAATTTAATTTAGATTCTGTTGATTATCCTTTATTTGTTGCTCCAAACTTTCAAGGCTCAACGCTTATGGATGCTTTACACTTTTTAACAGAAAAGAAAGATAAAACTATTGTTTATGAAAATGATTTGTTTTCTATAAAAGATAAAGAATCTAATGATTTCTTTTCTAACATATTGATTAACGATACAGGAGAGTATCAGATACTAGAATATGAAAAAGTTAGAACTACTTTTGACTTACACAATGAAATTATAGTTTATGGAAATAGTCATAAAGCAACTAAAAAGGATTTAAGAAGCATACAGAAAAGAGGAAGAAAAACTCTAGAAGTTTTTGAAAGAGAATTAATTACTCAAGATGAAGTAAATAAAAGAGCAAAAAACCTTCTAAAGATTCATTCTACACTCAATACCAAATTAATAATCACTGTCAGTTCTAAAGGATTAGGACAACTAAAAGCAGGAGACTTAATTCAAGTACAAATAGAAAGAGAGAATATAGAAAGAGGTCAATTTTTAGTATTGCAAATAGAGCATAAGATGACTGGTCTATTAAAATTAGAACTAGGAAGATACTCAAAGCAATTAGAAGATAGATTTGCAGAACTACTAATTGCTAATAAGAAAACTAATTCAGCCATTCGCAATCAAAAATTCAGTGAACCGACTACTGGCTTTGACTTCATAGATAACACAAGCGTTAAAGAAATAAGGTTGCACATTAGAAAAAGAACAACTAGTGGAACAGTATTAACATTAGGTTTTGGAACAACCCTAAATACAAGCACTATAGAACTAGGGTTTGAAGGTGGGGGCAGTATCACTCTCACCACTTTGATTGATGAGGATTTGCTATGATAACAAACAAATTAAGAGAACTTTTGGCTACACAAGTAAAAACATTAGCAGATGCTGGTAGTGGTCAAGTTGGCTACGGAGGCAACTCTACAAGTCCGTTCTCTAGTGTTCTTGATGTACCTGCGGGAGTGGGTGTTCCAGTATCAATAGTAACAGCAAATGCTGATGAAAATGTTATTGAAATAAAAGCAAGCGTTGATGGCGCAAATGTTACTGGGCGTGTTTTAAGAGAACTGGGTATTTTTGATGGGTCATCAAACATGCTTACTAGAGTTAATTTTGACGGTATCGGGCCATTTTCAGCAGGAGAAACAATTGAATTTTTTATAACGATAGAGGTAGAATAATATGAGCCAAACAGAAAACAATAAACATAAATTTACACAAAGTTCAACTGGATTAACTTTGTCAGAAATACAAGACGGTGTTGATTTTCCGCATACTGGACTATTAAAATCACTACTTCAAACCGCCAAAGGAAACCATGTAGTTAAAACAGGAAATGGTAATTCAAATGATGATTTTGCTATAACTAGAAGTAATTCTACAACTATAACGGTAAAAGGAGGTTCTTATTATAGGAATAATAAATTACACACTATTACTGATTCTGATGCTTCTCCTACGGTTACTCTTACTTTAGGATTTACTACGGCTAATGCTTATCATCTTTTAGTAATAAACGAAGCAGGTCAATTCGCAATAAGAAATCCAACTGCCGCAAATAAAGTAGCAGATACAGAATTGAATGATGTTATTGTTGCCGTATTAACTTATACGGGTGCTGATATTCATGTTCAATACTTAACAAATGACAAATCTGCTAATTCTTTGAGTATTGCTCATGATAATGGAGGTTCACAAGCGACGGCTGTTTATACTGAAGTTGGTGAAATAGCGCATGACTCAGCAACAAATGGAGTTAAATTCAAAGTAACAGCAGGTGATTTAACAATTGAAAATGATGCGGCTGATGGCGATATTATCTTCAAAGGTAACGATTCAGATGGAACTGCTGATTTAACTGCATTAAGTCTTAATATGAGTCTTAATGGAAAGGCTACATTTAGCGGAGATGTTGTTTCGGGTACAACAACATTAACTGGCGGTAGTGTTGCTAATGAAGGCAATAATAGAGTCACTACCTCTACTGGTAGTAATGGTGATTTAAATGCAGAAGCAAACTTAGTTTTTGATGGTTCTAGTTTAGGAATAGGAACTGCAACTCCGGGATTTACATTAGATGTAGTAGGAGGAATTAGGTCTAGTCTTAATATGTTTTCACAGACAGACATTTCAGCAAGTAATGGAACTGTTAGTGGAGATAATATAGCAGCAACAACTAATCTTTCTAATAGCGGTTCAAGAACCAAAAGCAAATTAAAAGCCGCTAGAGTACAAGGACATGCTGCTGCATCTGTATATGCCCATGCAACTATAAGTCAAGCGGTACAACATGGCGGTTTAATTGATGCCGCAAAAGAAATATATTATGTTGGTATGAATACTAATAGTGGTGCCTCTCATCAAAATACTCTTCTAAATGGTATACCTGTAAATGCCGGTAGCAATAACCCTTCAGATTTTTATACAATAACAGAAGCAAATTACAATGTATTGAATTCCGGTGATGTAGTAAATGGCCATACTTATGTTGCAGAAAGTGTTTTTGGAGGCGGAGCAATATTTGTAGGTTTAGTAGCGCCTGAATATGCATCGGATAAGGAAGTAATAATACATAATGTAACAGGGTTTGCATTATATGTTATTGCTATTAATCCTGCTATAGACCCAAGCAATTTTGACCACATAGCAAGAAATAGATTTAATGGAGGTTATCATCATCATACTCAGTTTGCTAATGTTACTGGTAATGATAGGCTTTTTGATTTAGGAAGACTATTATTAGGAGCGCCTTCTGCTTCTAATTTTAATTTTTCACCGGGCATACCAGTAGCGCCACATAATAATCCTTACAATAAAGATGCTATTCTAATAAAACCAAGAGAATCAGTAAGGCTAACTGCAATGAAATCCTCAACAGGAGAAGGCGGTACTAACTTTGAAACAGATTGGCATATTCAACAAGGACTATTAAATGTTTTTTCCGGAGACTTTCTATCTTCTCAATGGATGATTACTTCTTCTTCTAGTGGTACTGATAAAGCACAAATGGTAGAATTATTAGATTCATTTATGCATGTTCCTGTACATTATACTGGAACAACTTTTATTTGCGAAGGAGATAATGAAATAGTATTGCCCAATTATCCCGAAGATGGTACACAATTTGCTTTTTTATGTATACAAGGTACGACAACAATTACTTTACCAACAACATCAAACGCAATTTCTCAATTTGGGCAAAATATGCTTCCTCCTTCTTTTTTTGAAGTAGGTACAAACCCTGCTTCAAGTATAACTTTAACTGCCGGAGATGCTCGTACTTTTGTTCATTATACTTCTCAAATCGCTAGTACAAGAGGCTATCAAGTAATAGGTTGATTAAAATGAATCCACTTTTTCTTATTACTAAAGGCATTAAAGCCAAAAAGAAAAGATTAGCAGGAGGAGGAGGCGGCGGTGGTATTTCTGCTGGAACTAAATTAATCGCACGAACAAGTAAAGTTAGCCCGGTTACAAATCATGCTGAAGTAGTTTTACAAATAGAAGATATGACCAACGGACAATTCCATGTAGACCCAATAAGCGGTTCTTTAATTAGAAATGTTGTTGTTAGTGATGCTGTTGCCATTTCTAATTCTGTTGCTGGAACTTCGGCAGTATTAACTAATGGTACTGCTACATTAAGTATTGGTAATGATTATGAAATAAGACCTGACGCTTTTTATGGTAGTGCTAGTTCAGCAAGCCCCACAGGAACAGAACAATTAACTGTTTCAGTAATACAAGATACTGCTAATAATGTATCAAATGGTCATGTTGGCATTGGTGGACTTAATCTTGCTGGCGGTCTAACTTTTAGTTTAAGCCACCCATATAGGTCAACTTTTAATATAGGTAATATAGGAATTAGTTCTAATGCTTTAGCAGGAAATCTTACTTTTAAATTACAAATAGTAGGAGGAACAACCGATACAGATGCAAATGTACTTGCTGGAACTGCGGCAACTTCCGATAGTTATTATTTGAGGGTAATTTTACAATGAAGTTTTGATTTTATGTTTATTAAACTATTAATATACTTTTTACTTAGTTTTATCGTTGGTTATTTAACAGTTAGCGCACTATTAGTTGAAAATAAACCATTAGGTTTTATTATTTTAGAAGAAAAAAATCTTGATTAGCCCAACAAAATTGAATTTTAAGTGTTTTTTTAAAAAGACCAAAAAAAAATCGAGGGCGGGGCTTATGCCCCTACCCTCTTATTAGACCAAATGGCTAAACAATTTCTACATTCCCATAATTTAATTTGTTCGTTTGAACCAACATAAAAACCAAGTATTCTTTTGGCTACTGTTGCTTCTTTACAATACGGACAAATTTGTTTAAGGCTCATTTTTATCGCCAATATCCATCAAACGCTTCATATATTCCTCTACGCTTTCGTCGGTAACGCTAGTTCCTCCAAAGGCGGCAAAGAACAAAAGCATTAGAACAGTGACAAAAACGAACAAGCCGAACCATTCCCAACCAGTCATTACCACTTCACCTCCAAGTCTTTTTGTTTTTCTTTTTCAATAGAAAACGCCTTTACTATACCGTTTTCTTTACCATATTGCCATAAATCATATACTAACTTTGTATCTTTCATACAATAATCAACAACTTCATTGTATTTTCCCATCTTCCACAGTTTTGGTGCATCTGCACTATCCATTAGTTTAGAATCTTGCATTGTGCATTTCACTAAATTCTTAAGTTGGAATCTCTCACCGTGTTCTTTTAATAAGATTTTAGAAGTGTCTATGTATTGTTTTTCTTCTAAAAACTTTCTAATACAATATATATCTAAAGAGTCCCTAAGTATGGGTAAGTCAAACGCTACTATATTATGTCCTAATAGTTTTACACCCTTTTGTAGATGTTCATCTAAATCAAACTTAAGTTGTCTTAGGGGCTTAACGATAAAATTAGATTTATTAATGCTATCTAATCCTTCATCTAAATACACAGTACCAGTGTTACCATCCCAAGTAGCAACAGTAGAAACTTGAAACATATGCGTATTAGAAAAGCCGCCTATTTCATAAGACATATTCTTTGTCTCTATATCAAGAGCCAAAACCGACATACTTCTCATTCCTTTGAAGGACTAGACCAAAGTTTTGCGACTTTCTGTTCTTCCTTATTGACTGTAGGTTCTGCATCTATGTCTGTTCTTCTTTTTAAGAAACAAACTATTTGCGAACCGGCTACAATCAATTGAGAACAACATTCCCATCCTTCGTCACCATAAGTATTCAATGTATCTATAATTACTTTCGGCCCCTTTGCTACTTCAAAAACTAGGTATGTATTTTCCCACTTCATTTATCTTCACCTCTCATTACTAACTTAATATAAGTGCTTCTTCCTTCTCTTACTTCTTCAAACTTATGTTTAATGATATCATAATATCTGTATATTTGTGACCTTGATTTTTTTGCTTTCTTTCTAACATCGGTTAAGAACAGGCTTTTGTTTATATATCCATTTTCGTCTTTCTTTATTTTATCGTATGTTGCTAGGAATAGTGGTTCTAGTGAATTCTCGGCTATACTTTGCCTCTTGACCTTTAGGCTTTGCTCTAACCACATAACCAATGTCTTATAACATTGTTGCACAAGAAGGGATGCTTGATGCACATGAACACCACTTACAATGAAGCGGTCTTTCTTAGAAGTAATGGAGGGAGCGGAAGCAACTGAACATAAAACGGACATCTTAATCATTATTTTCATTAATCTAGTTGTGAAATTAGAACAAATCTTAGCAACATCCGGTCTAGTATTTTGTAGTTCAATGTTCATTTTAGTATATTCTAACTTCAATGCTTGTCTAAAGTCCGGACTATAAGTGATAGTCTTGAGTGGATTTTTACCTACCTCGTCATATCTCTCTCTAACTAAGTTGTATATGGCTACCAAAGAATCAGCGAACTTATCAACGGGTGCATTTACTTCTTCTATAGTTCCTGCTTTGTCAATCTGCTCTATTCTCATTTCATCTTGAATGTATTGTGGAACATCCCAAACATAAAGAAGCATCCTTTGTAGAACACCTTTTTCTGCCATAATAGTATTTAGATTATTAGGGGGATAAGTCATTGCTAATACTGACCTCTCACAATAACAATTCATTGTTTGACCATCCATTGAGTCTAAGGCTTTTGAGATGACCCAAGATTCTCCGGCTAATGAATTCATTAAAGTATTCAAATAAACAATGCTTTGTTCTTTATGTTGAGATTGTTTAAATATTCCCGAATATTCAAATTCATCCCAATGGGCTAAACCATTTCCTTCAAGAATACCCGGTCTTCTTCTCCAATCCACCTCACCATCTTCATTTTCATCTTTAACATATTTACCAATCAAGACTGAATCAGTATAATCGGTTACTGAAAATGTATTGAAAATTCTTTCCATAGGGAGATTATTTTCATTTCTGTATGGTGGATGTTTGCCTATCGCATTTATTTTCTCAAATGTCTTGTTTGCTACTTTACCCACAAAGTTCCAAAGAGTAGATTTACCCGTTCCCGATGTTTGAACCCAACAAAAATGTATTCTGCTATCTTCAATATTTCTGCCATTTGGAATCCTAATAAAATCTTTACAGATTTGTCCTAACATAACAAAGTAGGATATACTAGCCGGTATTGGATTTGAGTGTGATACTTCAAGTGCCGAGTTTTTAAATTCTCTAACTACATAAGGTAGGGCTTGGTTCAAAATCTTTGCGTCTTCTTCAAAGGAATCGTATTCCTCATTTTCTATATTTTCTTCTTCATTCATATTTTCACCTTCTCTTCCGAGTTTAATGTGGAGAGTATTCTGTTGGCTAGGGCTTCTCCAATCCCGTCAATTACTTGGAGTTGATACTCCGAGCATTCTCCTATTTCCATAATAGAGCCAAATTCTTTTATTAGTGCTTTTGCTTTTTTAATTGATATTCCTTTAATACTGGTTAATAAATCTAATCTTAAATCATCTGTTGTTATTCTTTTAAACACTTGTGGGGATATTGTATTTCTTGTTATTGGTTTCATTTTGCTTACTGCTGTTATTATTAATGCTGCTTCTTCTTCATTACTTACCCAAATGGGTTTTATGTCTGTATCTAATATTATTCTTCCTAATGCTCCTAAAAACTTATTATTTAGCATTACCTTTCTTGAAGAAATAGGCATTTTTGTCTTTGAATTAGCCAAGATATTTAAAATTGCTTCTTCTAAAGACCCATGTATAATGACTACATTTGTTTTGTAGTGTCTATCCATATTATCTAATTGAGTCCAAAGCCTTTTTGACAAAACTGAACCTAAGAAATCTATAGTAGACTTTGCTTCAAAACAAACATCATCATATACATAATCACCTATTTCAATCCATTTCTTTTCATGGGGTATATTAAGAGCCTTAGCCTTCTTCATTACCAATTCAGCAAGATTTGACTTTTCTCTTGAATCAATTACTAGCACTGTGATACCTCCAACATTTACCAACACAAAATCCTTCGCTAATTAACTTGTCACAATGAGGGGTATTATAATTATTGAATACTGTAAACTTTGCATGTTTTTTTGTGGTATGTTTATCCCAATCTAACCAAACTGTATCTGAATCTCCAAAAACTCTTTCTAACTCTTCTATTACCAAATCTAATGTTTTTTGTTTTTCTTCAATAATTGTTAAATCACGATAGCCCGAAATCAAATCCCTATACCAAGATACTAGATATGCTCTTGCTATGTGGGAAGGATTCTCCGTCATGACAGCATTGTGTAAACAAGGCAACATGGGTAATTTTCCTACCGTATCGGGAACAGAAACTTCCCCTTCAATCTCTTGAATAGGGGGTGCTTCGGGAAATACCACTAGTTTTTTTCCCTGTTTTTTGAAGGGTATATGGCGAGGTTCTTTTGCTAATAAAACCAATTGACTGAGAGGCAGTTTTAAGTCTTCTTTTAGTAAAGGAATGCAATAATATGGCATTTTATTTTCGTCGGATGATGACATATTTACTGTGTTAGGAACTCTTCGCAATCTAGTAGTTTGACCTACTCTATCATCTAATGAATTGTTTTCACCTACTTTAGAAACTAAGTGAGTTTTTATCTCTCTAAACTTTATCTGTATGTTTCTCATATTATGAGTTTCTTCACCAAATAAGAACAAATGGAAGCCTCTTCCTGAAAAGAAAAGAGTATGTTCATACTCTTTAGAATATACTAATTCCATTACTATTTTTAAATCATTCCATGCTTTTTCTAAGTCATCTTCGTGAGCATCAAAGTCTAAAAAAATTCTATCTAATATTACAGTAGAATCTATCTTTGCTTTTTCAGTAAATTGTCTAAAATCATATACAGTGGTATAGACATTCATCCTATTGTTTTGAGCATTAACAAAACCAATGTACTCATTTCTATTGAATACTATTCTTCTCTTCATCTGTGGAGCGTTCTTTATGTGACTCCCCGCCCACACTTCCCTCGGAAACTTCATTTTTATTACCTCCAAAATTTACTGTTGCTGTACCTAGCATTTGTTTTATTACTTCTGCTACATCAGCCTGTATTTGTATTAACCCAATGTCTCTAAAGACATCTTCATATGCTTTTCCTAGCATATTATCATTTATTCTAATTTCTCTTACTAAGTCAAATCTTTCTTTAAGCGATAGTTCAATGTATATCTCTTTGGCCAAAAGACCAATAGAGTTTGCTAAATCACTTACTTCTAGAAATGACCAGTTCTTAGACAGCACCTTACTTTTAATTAAATCTTTCATATTATCACAACCATGTATCTTCATTCGCACCATCACATATTCCAAAATAACTACAGTGTTGGCACATTCTATAAAAGAACTTATGAGGAAATTCCTTCCTTTCATAAGCATATATCAATTTAGCAATATTGTTCATTACAGAAGTCATTGAAGCCTTCTTAATTGGTTCGGCATAAACATAATTAGAAACAGGATAATACCAACCCCAATGACTAACTTTCATGTCTCTAGTTAATCCGTTTTTAATTAGAACTTCATCGGGTGCATTCTCTATTAGAAGTTGATAGAAAGCCATTTCTTGCCTCATAGAAGTTGTTTTGTAGTCTTTCCAGCCACCAGTTTTATATTCAAAAGGAATTAACTTACCATCTTCGATGAAGATTCGGTCAATTATGCCTTGAATATGTATAACATAATCTCTAGATAATGTGAATTTTTTATTCGTATCTGCCCTAATTGTAATCTCAGCATCAAACTTTCCTTCATTTGAGATAGGTAAGAACTCATGGGTTTTATTTTCAGATACTGATTCAATGAATCTTTGGGCTTCAAAGGCCGCTACTGTTAAAGATATGTCAAAATATTCATCTACTGGCATTAAACCAGTGGCATATTCTACTATTTCTGAATTATTCATAGTAGTGGCTTTTTGTATATCAAAATCATTAAAGAAATTTTCTCTATGATTATGTAATATTGTACCTTTACGCATTGCTTCTGTTTGGTCTTGTGGTAATCTTTCAATGTAGTTATATTTATATTTTAAACTACACCAGTTAAAAGAACCTAGAGAAGATTTAGTTATCTTCAAAATAGGTTGTGATGGGTCATCGAAATTATCGGGTTGCCACTGATATGTGTAATCTTTCATTGTTGCTATTTTTGCATTATATTTTTCATCTGTATTCATCTTTTATTTCCCCTATAATAAAAATCATATAATCTTCAAAATCATAGTCCTCAAAATATCCTTCAACTTGTGCTGATTGATAGTCTTTCCATAACTCTTCTTTTCTTTTATCTAATTCTTCTCTATTCATTTAAAACCACTCCGTTAAGGACATTGGAATCCAACCTGTTCTAATACTTGAAATATCCCAATCCATAGCCTCATAGATTGGTTTTGCTTTTTTGATAATTTGCTCGGCATAATGTTCATGAGCAGGAATTTGTTTCTTAAAATCAGTAGCGATGTTACCTGCTACGAACTCTACATTCTTTTTCTCTTTGGTTAGAGGATTAATATAAGTTTCATTTAAAGGTCTTACTTTCATAAACAAATAAGAATCTTCAAAATTATCTTCTCCCTTTTGCCAAGAATATAAAACACCTGCTATTCCCGAACCAATAGAAGGTCTTTTCTGTTCTATCGTTAGAAACTCACTTACAGGAGTTCCACATTTATGGGTTCCTGCTCTACCTTCATTTTCACCACATAAGGCTAATTTAGTCAAATTTTTGAGATGATATTTTCTCTTACAGGATTGACACTGAACCATAAATCTAGATTCTTTAAGTCTACTTCTTTTTAATAGGAGAGAATTATCTACTTCCCCACTAAGAATATTATTGTAAATAGTGCTAAGGTAATCGTTTATTTCTTTCATGCTTCTTTTAGTGACCCACATTTTAAGAGCCGTTGTTTGAACATCTTTTTCTAATTGTGTGGCGCTGACTCTTTTGGCAGTAAACCCAGTCATAACAAACTCCGGTTCGTCTAACCATTCTCCATCTTTCCATGTAATCATACCTGCATTTCTATTCTTAGTTGTGCCTACCCCTAATGCTGAATAATATTTCTCAAACTCTAACACAACAGGGTGTTGTTCTAATCCCATAACATTAGGAAAGTGTTCTCTTACACTAGTCTCAATCTCTTTGATTACTTCTTCGGCTTTCTCAACAGAATCTATTTGCACATAGATTGAATCTGTGTGTCCGTAAACTACTTTCATTTTAACCAATCCTTTGATGTGTAATAATACCTATTCTTTTGCCATTGACATATAAAGATACTATGTCGTTATTAACCATAACAGTAGTAACATCATCTACATATCTTTTCATCCAACCAATAAGTTCTCTTTCTGTTTTCTTATTCATGACATTCCCACCCTAGTTGGTGCAAGTATCTTATTAATAGGATAAAAGTCGCCTTTATCTCTAAGATACTCTTGTATCTCACATACTGCTCTTGCTAATTTAGCATTGTCTATCTCAAATAATGTATCTAGGTCTTTTTCTAAACCTTTGATTTTATTTTCTAAATTTTCTATTCTTCTTTTTGTATTTTCATTCATAATATCACCGTTATTATAGTTATGATGGTTGCTATGTTTACGATATTTACCATCATTAATATCTTATTACTTCTTGCTATCATAGCCAGCAATTCTTCTAATAACTCATTCGTTCTGTCCATCATCATTTTTATCTACTCCTTGTTCGATGTCAATGATAACAGCATTACGCTTCAAATTATTCATCATTTGAAATATCTCCTCAACTTCTTGTAAAGTAATAACCCAAGTTTCTTCTGTATCATAAGATACCTTTACTGTTACATATTTTGTCTTCATAGTTCTTTCCTCCTATATACTCCGTTTCTTAACTTCTCTACATTAGGAAGCCTGTTCAATAACCAACCAATTGCTGATGCGGTTCCTATACTAGAAGTATTTCCTTTATTATGAATAATTCTATCTAGAATTTGACCGGAAGTAAACTCCCCGTTCATAGTTTCTACCGTTTCTGTTATCCATTTTCTAAATATCTTATTCATCGTTAGACCTCATTTTTAATTCTTCTGCACATCTTTTACAATGAAACTTACCCTCAAATTGGGGATTGTGTACTAATGGTTTCATACATTTTATTCTATTCACACTTGCAACTCCTTAGCCTTAAACGCTGCCAATCTAATTGCTTCTCTTGCACTAGCAGTAATGCTAGCGGCTAAATCTACATCAGCCCATCCGAACCCTTGAAACGCTAATACACCATAGAAAGAAGCCATTAGTCTTTTTACTGCCATTTGGTTATTGTACCATTTAGAGTATTCATTGTTGTCTTTGGCACCTTTCATTCTTTTCTTGTATTCATTTCTTAGTTCCTTTAATTCAAGAACTGCTCTAGGTAAAAGACCTAAACTATCTGTTTTGTAGTAGAGCATTTCTTGATTAGTTATAGCAGTAAAGTCTCTAGGAGTTGATATATTTACACCAAATTCGGTAGGTGTTTCACTCTTAGTTTCCCAAGATATGTTTCTAGCAACCATCATTGAAGGATATAGTTGTGCAAAATCAAAAGCCGCTACATTAAGATGAAGACCTTGAGTTTGTTCACTTAAAGGGTCATAAATCATAGCCCCATCATATTCTTTTCTCTCTACATTTCTATCTCCAGTTGGTGCTTTCCACCAAGCATTTCTCATAAAGTAAATACTTCCCATATGAGAAGCATAGAAACAAGCATCGAATGGTGCTTTTAGTAGTCTTTGTAATGACAATATTGCTTCGCTACAATAATTCATTTCATCAATTCTAACAATAAGTTCTACATCTTTTAGAGCGTATTCAAGATAAGTTTCTGTATCTTCTAACCAAGCCCTACGGAAAAACTCATTCTTATCGCTGAATTTACTTTCTTTTACCTTACCTTCTTCAAAGAGTAATTGAGATACATATTCTAAAGATAAAGATGGTAGTGTTCCTCTTTGGGAATCAGTCCATTGCCTTTCAAATGCTACTTCAAGAGAGAGCGTTATGCGGCCTCCTATAGGTTGTTCTATTGAATTGAATCCTCTTTCAGCATTAGCAAAAGAAAAGCCCTCAGTAGTCTTCTTAACTCCCTTAACATAGGCAATAGGAGACATTATTTGTGGGTCTAATCCTACAGCACATGCCCTATCTATTAGTTTAGGAATATCAGCAAAGTTACCAAACCAAGCAATTAACATATCAGGGTCTTTTACAACCATTGTAGTCATGAAGTCTTCAAGCATATCTTTTTCATTATCAAAGACTCTTTCTTTGTCATGAAAATAAATACCGCCTGTATTAACACTGTTGGGAAACCAAGCCCACTGATAGTATTCTTTATCATAATTATCATATGCTACAATAGTAGTAATACAATCGTGATAATCTCCACCTTGTTGCCATTCCATATCCCAATACCATTTTCTTAAATCATATTCGGGCATTTCATCAATACAATCAACTGCATATCTAAAATGAAAAGGAACATCTGCTTCATAAGTTTTTTTAAACTTTCTTTTTGCCTTTTCCAAATCATAAGAATTTTCTACATAAACTCGCTTTAATTGTTTTTTATTCAAGTTTAAAAAATCGCCCTTTTCATACTCAAAATCTCTTTCAATATATTTGGAAGCATTGTATGAAGTAGGTTCTTTTACCTTATCGGCAATATAGAAATATGGCTTGTATTCTTCTATCTTGTGTTCTTTTATGCCGTTTGTTCTCCAAGAAGTATAGATGCTTTTTCCATCGTTACATCTACTTATTATCATCAATTACCACCGACATGGGGTGCTTTCATCAACATTCTATCGTTTGCTACTATCATCATAGGAAACTCATCTCTTACATAGAAGTTCAACAATTGGTCTTTCTTGAAGAAAGAATACAACGGAGAACTAAAATCTAGAGTTGCTGATTCTCCAGTATTAAAAACAGCAGGTAAAACCTCTCTATACGAATTGGTGGCGTTGGTTGAAGAAGATATAACTACTTCTCCGTTATGGTAATTCAAATTATAAATTCCTTCACCGACTAATTCACAATTACGCAAACAACTTTGGAAGTCTTTTTGGTTTAAAGTAAAAGAACCTTCATAGTTTAAATTACTAAATGTGAAAAGAGTTGTTGGTTGTGGCTCATATCTTATGTGGCTAGTCATTTCAATTAATCTAGACAATGCTTCTTCATGTGGATGATTAACTATCTTAGGAATACTAGCGGTTTTACTACCATTAGAAATAAGTATAAAATCACCAACAGTAATAGTTACAGTGCCATTAAATGATTTAAGGTACGGTAGAATAAGAGAAGCATCAGCATTACAGGTTCCTGTTTCGTGACCTTCTGTAGCAACCTCTAATGCTATCTTCAGCATAAAAGTAGAATCACCGTTTACTAAAAGAAGTTGATTATCAACTAAATTAGCAGTAAAGACAGAACCAAAATTACCGGAACTAAATCCATTATTTGTTAGTCTCTTTCCTTTAACCTGTAGGCTTTCTAATGCTTCTTTAAGTTCAATACTATCTATTGTGAATCTCATAATTTACCATCTCTCAGTTCGGGAATACCATTCCAATTTACATTTCCATTTTTTATTTCTAAAGATTCCCAAACCTTTCCTACAAGGTTGGTATTTGTTTTACTACTCAGTAGTTCTGCTTTATACACTACATTCCCCTTACGGAGTGTTCTTCGTGTATTGACTACTTGGAATAAGTAATCTCCCCAATTGTGCCAATTAGGTTTTGTTCCTACTACTTCTCCGGTTGCACCGTAGTCAGCCTTTGAATGAGTAATGTAGATTTGGTCACAATTAAGATTCTTACACATTGCTAATAATGAATAGAATGGAGCATTTCTTTTACCCCACTCAAACTTCATCTTTTGTGGTTTACCAATCTTAGAACTTCCTGTAACATGAAGCGTACAACAATCTAACCATTTATCTACACCATCAAATACAAAAAGAACATCTTCTCCTTCTTCTATTTTAGACTTAACAAAAAGAACAAAATCTTCCGAGTTTGCTTCCGACCTTTGTATATCTAGTTCACCATTAGCATTTCTAATTTCAGGATTCCAAAGTGTGATTCTATCTGTCATTTCGTGGTTTTGTCTCCATGTTGGTTCACAACCATCATCCCAATCCAAAACATAAATTTGTTTATCGGGGAAATCTAGTGCTAGACCGCTTTTTACAGTTTTAGGTTCTCCCCAAATACCGCAAACTAATCTGCTGTTTCTTCCTTTTCTTTCGGTTAGTTGCTTAATCAATTTATCTTGAAAGGCAACCACTCTTGCGTTATTATTCATTTCGTTACTTACTGCTTTTCCTTTATTACTACTTAATCCCATTTTAATACCTCCTATTTGTGTATTCTATTTCTTCTTTATTGAAGAATATGTTTTTCATGCTTTTTGATGAAGCCCAATTCTCTAGAATCGTTATTGTTTCATCTAATGATTTAGTCATATATCTTGCTTCTTTTGCACCCATATGAAACTTCATTTGCCATCTTTCGGGCTTATCTTCGTTTTGAGTATATGTTATAAAATCAACATTGTTGAAATCTATTACATATGCTCCTTTTTTGTTTAAAAATCTCTCTTCTTTTATATTCATATTATTACCTCATTTAAGATAGGCTTCGCACCTATTCGAGTGTCAATTGTTTCCACAAGTTCACACTTACACTTGCCTCGTTTTATTTCCAACATGAATTCTGTAATGTTGCCAACACATCATACCGCAATTTACCCGACTATATCAAAGCCGCAACATTCCTACGGGGAAATAAAGGAATCTAATCAAAACCAGTCGAAGTCTTCCTCCGTTGGCTGATTTACTTCTACCGCAGAACCGTGTCTATCTGTACATAATAGTCCAGTAGTATTGATAGTAGCATTTTCAATTACACCATCAACAGTTCTTTGGCTTGTTCTTCCAACAATAATCACATTAGAGCCGATACCGAAGTCTAATTCAAGATGTTCGGGAATCCAACAAGTAAAGATACCTGTTTCATCTTCATCTAATGTTGCATCCAAGTCAGAAATATTTATTATTCTGTTACCATTCTTAGTAGGTATCATATTCATAGTGATAACTGTTCCATCAGTAACAATAAATCTCTCCTTAGAAGGCAAAGCCTGTCTTTGGATATGTGCTTTATCTAATTCCACAAGAGGAATAATGTGACTATCAAAGTTATCTTGTAGACACTTTTGGAAGTCAAAATCACCCATATCTCGGAACGCTTCATTTTCAGGGTCTAGAGAACTATTAAGAGTTAAACTGTTAATAGTCATATCTGTAGCACCGTAAATGTCTGTTCCATTAGAACCTTCAATACATAGGAAATGAACCCATTCAAATGTATTTGGCTTGAAGTCTAATCCGCCTTGATTCTTGTAAGAGAAATAATACATTTTCATTTCTTCTTGACCAACAGAACCAAAGAAGATGCCCGACCTTCTAAATTGTTCTTTAGGTAGGGGAGTACCGTATTTGTTGTTCTTTCCGCCATTCATATATGTAGCAGTATTATCCAAAGGAATAAATGTTCTACCATCTTCTAGAATTTCTGCTCCTTCCGGTAGGCTTGATAGAACTGCTTCTTTATATTCGCCATTATGATATCTAGATACAGTAAATTTACCAATAGCATTTTCATTTGCTACGGCAACAATTCCCTGTTCTAAAGCGTTATCGGAGTCTCGCAAAAACTCTTCTTTTGCTTTTGCTCTATTCCAACTCATCATATCTCTAGGTGTTTCTAGAGCGATAAAGAAACCGAATGCATTCTTATAGTAAGAGTCATTATTGTTTTGGTTTCCACTTTTTTGGCTTCTTCTTGCATTAGCCACATAGTTTCTCCAAAGACCCAAACCGATTCGGTTGTCCTTTTCTATTCCGTTCTCTTGACAAAGTTCTTCGTACTTTGCCATTGCCTCATCTTGAGTAAGTCCCAAGACTTCGGCTCCTTTCTGTATTTCTTTTTTCGTATTTTCATCCATAGTTTTTCACCTCATTTTTCTTTAATTTACAATAGTTGTCCCACCATCCATGATATTAGCACTTTTGGGGTCATACTATTGGAACGCCATTCTGTTTCTCCTATTGTTCTTAACAATTTGAATTTCAACATCGTATCTAATCCCTCCGAATTAACGATGACATCATGTAATCCATTACAGATTTCCTTGATGGTTTTTCCTTGATAGAGTAAGTCATGTATTTCACCTAGTATATTTTGATTCTTATTTGTTATTTTTATTAGCAGTTCATTATATTCGCTAAGTGATACTTCTACTTGTTTTTTGAGTGTGCTATTGCTAGACTTTGCGGCTTGGATTTCCGTGATTGCCCTCCGCATATCACCATTCATGGAGTATAAAAAGCCCCCTAACTCCTCGTCCGAGAATCGAGTGATTTTTTCTTTCGATAAAATTTCTTTTATCATATCTAACATTTTATCATTAGATAAAGGCTTAAAGTTATAATTAGCACATCTACTTTGTAATGCAAAGATAATTTTGTTTTTATCATTACAAGTGATAATAAATCTAATATTAGAAGAATATCTTTCCATTATTCTCTTTAATGCTCCTTGAGCATCAGAAGTCATATTCTCCATTTCATCTAATAAACATATTCTAAATGGTACATCGCCTAACGAGGCACTTTGAGCCGCTTGTTTGATTGTAGTCCTAACAGTTTCTAATCTTCTATCATCGCTAGCATTAATTTCAAAGAAATTGTCTTTGAATCCTTCGCCTAATATTTCTTTAGCAAGGACTATTCCTGCCGTTGTTTTACCATTACCGGGATTGCCGTATAATAATACATTAGGCATGTTTCTTTCTTCTTTCCATGATTGAGCATCCATAACAAAGTTTTCTTGTCCGTAGATATCTCCTATTCTTTGTGGTCTATATTTTTCAGTCCATAACATTTTAGTTACCTCCTATGTGGTGTTTTGGGTATTTGTGTGTTCTTCGATAAGCAATCCTATGATTATTTATCTTTCTTCTTTCTATTAAGCCTATATCGCATAGGTATTTGAAAAAGGTTCTACAAGCATCTATTCCAAATTTAGTATTAGAATACTTCAGTATTTCTCTAATAGATTTCCAATCGGTGTCTATATTAAGCAATACTTCTAACCAATCAGCATCTAAAAATGCATTCTCGCCAAATTCTATGGATGTTACAAATCCTCTTTTACTTTTTATTTTCATAATTAAGCCTCCTTAACAAACTGAAATAAAGAAGACTGTTGTAATTTAACAGGTTCTAATTTCTTTCTTTTTCTCTTTTCTCCTAAACTTAGTAGTCTGCAATCAGTGTTATTAAGTTTAGATTTAGCCCATTCTTTAAATTCATTATCTCTCAATAATTGGCGTAATACTTTGGGTTCTTTAACGCCTAACTTTCTAGATAAGTAAGGTACTTTGCTGTACTTTCCTCTTTTAGGAAACTCTACTCTACCGAAGAAGTCTCCGCTATGAGTATATGCTAAAATGTCGTAGAAATATTTCATACTCCATCTTCTGCGAACCACTCCGTCTACAAACAGTAGGCGATTAGGTGGCATATTGCCCGATAGCCAAGTTAGTATTTGAGTATCTGCGGGCTTATTGAAATGTAATAGTTTTCTAACTAGTTCTCTATCTTTTATTTTAAGATAGTCAAAAACTAATTTGTAAGTATCTCTTTGATAAGAAAGAGGTTTATCGCTTCTAGGAGCGATTTCTTTGAGTTGTTCTTCTAAGAAGTTCTTAGAACCTGCTCTTTTAATTCTGCACATTGACTTTATACTGCTAGGGACAGATTTTTCATCAATAGAAGTAATAACTATTTGTCCTTTGTAAGTCCTAAGTATGTTTAGAATACCGTCTTTATCAGGTTTAATATGTATATCTTCTATAATAATACCATTATCAGTAGGTATAGACAATATATCATAATCAACATCATCTGCATATAGAATAACTGGGTCATTAACGAAGGTTTTCGCCTTCGTAGACTTTCCTGTTCCTGTTTTTCCTGTAAGGAGAATTGCTCTTTTTGTTTCTAAATTAGTGAAGCCCATTACAATACACCTTTTATTTTCATTAGCATTTCTAAACCATTAAGGGTTTTATGCTTATTTTTATTTATAATATCTACTATTTGTTTGAATTCGTTTAAATCATTCCTATAATTAGGAACAATTGGTAATAAATCACTTATTATCTTTAAGTTCACTATACCAGTAATTTTTAAGAGAGGTCTTTTTCTTCTGGAGGATTCCTCCAATTTTATTTTTGACTTAACTCCAAATTGTAATAATGAGCGTTTAACTGCCATTAAAAATAATTCATCACCTCTTATGTTTAAAGAGAAATTAACACTATAGCCTAATTTAGCCTTTTCATTAGCATAAATAGTTAGGTTATGTCTAGCAACTCCTAGTAAAATACCCCTTAGTACATCATTACTATACATTGCTTTTCACCTCTTTTGCTCCTAAGTATTCTGCTTTGTATCTTAAATATTCTATACCATCTAGAATAATAGTTTTGACTATTGTTTCTAAGTCTTCTTGTGTAGCAAAGGCAAAAGTAAGTATTGCTCCTCTATAACAATTAAAAGCAACTGCTCTTTCTTCGCTAATTTCTTCCGCAACAACTAGTGCATCTCCTTTCTCTAGTTTCCCTAGAAACTGAACATAAAGACCTCTTGCTAACATAGCAACTTCAGGTTCTTCGGGTAGGCCAAAGATTAGAAACCGATAGGTTTGAACAGTCTCATTAGCATTAATGAAATCTAATAAATCCCTTTCTATCTCAATATCGTTCATTCATTCACCCTTTAATATAATTCTCATTATCTTTCCAATAGCCTTCTACCGCATAGTTTGTTTCCACCCAATAGATATGTGCCGCAGTAATTCTAGAATGACCAAGCCTAATAGCGTTTTTCTCCGCATTACTAACTACATTGGCAACTGCTGTCTCCAACCATTCCATCAAAAAGTTCTTTGCTGAACGAGATATTTGTAAATCAGTGTTCTCCCTTATTAGAGAACTGAGGTTTACTTTGCTTTTGGTTCTAGGCTTTTTTACTACTATCTTTTCGGGAACAATCAACTGATTATCTTTAACAAAGGGACATTCATCTACTTTAATTTTTTTAGCCCTTCCTTGTTCATGAAGAATGTTCTTTAGATAAGCAAAACCCTCTTCTATTTTTATACAAAGATAAGTGGTGGTTCCTATCATTGTTAGTTGTCCTTTCTCAATCATTCTGATTCCCCATTGAACAAAAAAGGCCTTCTATTCATTACTGATTCATATGCGTCAATTAACTTTTTAGCATTCCATATTTCGTCTGCGTGTATTGTGCCATTAATAATAAGTGCCTGTAATATCATACGAGCCTCTACATCATGTATAACGGAGTTCTTGATTTTTTTTAGGTAAATATTTGCTCTTGTTTTTGGATTCATTCTAATCTCTCCTGTTCTATAGTTAATGCTATTGCTTCTTCGTATGCCTTCTTTATAGGCCAATTTTTTCTTAGCATAGCCATAAAATACATTCTATGTAGTGTCCAATTCATTCTAACCTCTCCACATCTTCTAAAGTATTAATATCAGCAACGAATTTATCGTCTCTAATTCTTTTACATCTAGGGAATCTAAGTCCTAAATTATCTTTAGCATCTCTACTAACTAAATCTGCTGATACTTCTAATACAACTATAGGAGATACATAATAGGTTCCATTTGAATAAGTTACTATATTTTTCCTTAGTGTATTTGTTAGACTTAACAAATCAGCATCGCTAAATCCAGTACCAACGGAACCAACGCCTACAAACCCATTAGGGCTAGAAACAGCAATATCAAAAGAAGCAAACACATTTGCTTTAGCGCCGTCACCATATCTAGCCTTAGTAATTACTACATCTAATTCAATGCGTGGAGGCTTGTATTTAGCCCACCCTGCGCTTCTCTTTCCTGCTTCATAGGGTAAACTAATATCTTTGACAATAATGCCCTCAAAACCATCGTTAATCGCTCTATTATAGAATGCTAGAACATCACCGCCCTCTTCCATTCTATGTGCTTGGTCGGGTAAGTCTTTCATTTTTACTAGCCTTTCAGAATAAGGTAGATTCATTAATGTTTCAAGTTCATATTTGAGACAATCAAATATTACCCATTTAACTTTGACCTTTTCTATTGCTTCTTCGTGGTTTTTAGAGTGAACTCTAGTTCCCATTAGTTTATGTTCAGCAGGAGAACCATCTTCCTTTATTGGATATATCTCTCCATCTAGAATACATCTAAGAATAGGATATTGTTGCACTTTCTCTACCACATCTTGGAACTGAGGAGTGACTATATTCCCTTTACGATTAAAGATAATTACATTGACTCCTTCTTTGTGTATTTGGTATCTATTACCATCATATTTGTAGTCTACAATCTTATTCTCCGGCCATTTATTCATAGGAACATCTTTTGCTAACATTGGCTTTACAAAAGAACCATGCGATAAATTACACGGAGGTTCTTCTTTCATCGAATAGTACCTTGCTACATTCTCTACGCTATTGAAATTAAGATGTTTCTTAACATCTGCTAACTTCTTTTTGTAATGTTTAGCAAGAATCTTCTTTACTAGTCCTTCGTTTACACCGTGTCTAGGTGTTTTTAACCAATAACGAATAAACCATTTTCTTTCCAAAGAAGACATCTTTAGAATAGAAGTTTTGATTAACTCAAATTGAGTAGAATTCATTTTGGAAGAATCTAGTTCCAATAACCTAACAATACTATTGAGAGTATATCTCCCTTCATTTTCAGAAGAGTAGTCTAAATAGTAGATTGCATCTCCCAAGTCATTCATATGGGCGATATACTGCCCTTCTATTTCATCTTCAAATATATCAAAAATGCTTGCTAACCATTTCTTAGCCCTTGCTAAACCAATGTTATTAGATTCATAATCCAAAGATAATATCTTTAGAAATAAAGGAGAATCGAACTCCAATAAATCATTTGCTATTTTTGTTACAATTGTAGTCGGTATTCCATTTTCAGTTGCTTCAAGTAATCTACTCGCTTTCTCCCAAGTCATCTATTATCACCAAATTTTTATTTACATTAATAACCAGTTCTTTTAGAAGGCGGGATATCTCACCTTCATTTTTTTCTGAATAAGTCCACATAGCATTTGCTAAGTAAATCCATTCACTCTTCTTCATCTACTTCACCATCTAATTTAGATAATAATCGTAAGAAGTTTTGCATCATCATACTTACAACTTCTATTTCTTCTTCTGCTCCCATCTCTATAAAACGATGTAACAGATGAATTAGTGATGCTTGAGTCATAGCAGGGGCTAATTTAGCCAAACTACCATTAGAATATATTTCCCAATAACAAACAAAGGTCGCTCTAGGTAGATAACTACTGTTCACTATTTCTGAATGACCGCTAACAAAATGTTCTAAAGCCGCACCATTTAGTTTCTTTTTCGTTCTTTTACACCATGCTTCAAATTTCTTATCGTTTACTGTTGTTAAATATATTTTATTCATTCTTCTTCACTCTCCTCTTCAATGGAATCTACAAATTCTCTTATAGCAATATACATCTTATTGTAAGCATTCTCTACATGAACACCCGTTAGTCTACTTCCTCTTCCTATTTTTGGATAGGATTTTTCCACAAATAAACAAAACAGTTCTACTATACTATAAGAACACAAAGCCGCTTTTGTTATGGCTTCTTTTGTCATGCTTCTTCCTTTGTTATTGTTTTTAATAGCCGCATCTCTTAGTGCTATTTCTGCATGTTTCTTTAATATTTTAGTCATCTAACTCCCTCTTTAATATATCTAGAAGTTTCTTTGCTTCTTCTTTGTTTAGTCTTATTCCTTTATATGAGGGTTTACTATTTGCATACCATCTAATATCTACGACTTCAATCATCCTGTATGTTCCCGTATTAACCAAAACTTCTTGTGTTGCATTTCTAGGTATTCTACCTACAATTTCTAATCCTTTATTTTCGCTCAATTCATCCACCCCTGTTTAAACTTCTCAAGTTCTTGTCTTGAAGTAAAATATCTTGGAGTATCTAAAGCATCTAAACGATTCACAACCCAACAAGCACCACCAAGAGAGGATATTTGGACTATTTCAAACTGGCCATCGTTTATCTCTAAAACTTCTTTTGTTTGTATTTCGGGAGTTAATCCATATTTTTTAGTTATTTCATTAGCAACATCATGAATATTATCTACAACATATTTGATAATATGCGCTCTTTGAATAGGTATCTTGGGTGCAACATCTATTTTAATTGAACCTGTCATATTACAAACTACACATTTGTTGCCTTTACAGATAGGACATTGAATTTGGGCTTTATGAGGAGCCGGTAATGTTACTGTAATTGCTTTCTTTTTCATTTTTCTTCACCTTCTAAACATACCTTACATTGATTATATCTTCTAGCATAATACTTAGACATATTTCTCCCACAGTTAGGACATTCCATTAATTATCACTCCAAGTATAGCCAAACTTATCCATTAGTTCCGGAGATAAAAAGTATTTCCCCATTGCTCTTTGCTTTCCATGTGTAGGGTCTATTTCTACACGGTGTTTTGTTGAAAGCAAGTATCTCTTTTCTTCTTCCGTTGAAGCCTCTTTTATTGCTTTGTTCATACTAACATTAAAGATTTCTTTGGCAATGGTAGTGTTAGGCATAATGGATTGTTCGTTATATCCAAAATCTAATTTGTAGTCTTCGGGATAAACCCACATATGAAACTGATTACAGGTATCAACTAGTTTACTCATAGGAGGAAAAACTTCTACTGCTGTTCTTTCATGACCACATATTTCATTCTTCATCATCTGCATATCTCTCCAATCGTGAGCATGGTGAGAGTTTCTTAAATTTCTAAAACATAACCATGTAAACTTGTTATTAGGGAATTGATGAACAGGATTATCCGGATAATATACTTTAACAATATATTCGTTATTCATCCAATATTCATCATATTCCAAATCATCTACATTAACTTCGGGAAAGTTTTCTTTTGATAATTCTATCCTAACTAAAGGAGTCCAAGCCTTCTTTTGGGATTTGTTTAGGTGCTTAACTAAATTTGCCCTTCTTTGTTTCTTAATAGTATTATATTTCACTTTATGTCCTCCACCAAAGTATAATATTTTTTATGTTCCTGCGTTGCCTTGTATTTCTTAGTGCTACCTGCAACAAACATTAAGAAGAACTCACTTTCGGAAAGTTTAATCTTTCTATCAACTAAGTCCACTTTTAGATATACATAATAATCGCTAGAAAATAATTTCTTTTGTATTCTATATACTGACTTCTTTGTAAAACTTATTTTTACCATATTTATTCCTCCACTAATACTGCTACATCTGTTGAATAGAATAACTGTGCTATTGACATTGCCGCTAAGAAACTGTTCTTAGTAACTTTAACTGGGTCAAATACTCCGAATAGAGAAAGGTCACAAACTACTCCGGTAAGAGCATTAAAGCCTGTAGGGTATTCTGTAAAGGGAATAAATTCAGTATTGCTATTTTCAAATAAAGTCTTATATGGAGCCGACATTGCTGTTTTAAGCCACATAGGAGCCTCTATGGACTTTGCACACTCCATTAGGGCTAGACCTCCACCAGTTACAATACCTTCCGATAAGGCCGCTCTAGTAGCGTTTAGAGCATCATCTAATCTTTCTTTCTTTTCTAGCATTTCCATAGAAGAAGAAGCACCAACTCTAATAGTTGCTACTCCGCCTTTTAATCTAGCAATTCTTGATTTAATCCTAGCAGACTCAAAGCCTTCCATTGTTTTCAATAAGCCTTTCAAAGATTCTATTCTTTCGGAAGTATCTCCTTTAGCACCAATAACTATTGTTCTTTCTTTGTGGACTTCAATCATTTCACAGTTACCAAAATCAGTTTCCTTGAAAGAAGTAGGTCTATCTTTACTTTCTTCAGTGAAGATAGTTCCACCAACCATAGCCTGTATATCTGCTAACTCATCTAGTTGTTGGTCGCCAAAATTAGGGGCTAAGCATACAACACACTCAACAGTTTTATTCATGATATTCATTAGTAAATTGTTAAGGGCTGAACCGTCCATTCCTTTACAAAAGATAACTAGAGGTCTATTAGTGGTAGCAGCATGTTCTAACATAGGAAGTAGGTCTTTGAAGTTTCTAAACTTTAGATTAGACATAAAGATTAGAGGATTACTAAACATTGCTTTACCATCATCAGTATTAGCCATTAAATGACTGATATATCCTTCAGTAAGTTGCATGCCTTCTCTAACCATTAGTTCAGTTATATGAGATTTTGATTCTTCAACAGTAACTATTCCTTCTCTACCAACTTTAGATATGGCTTCTCCAATTAATGTTCCCAAAGCCATATCGTTATTTGCGGCAATGGTGGCTACATCTATTATTTCTTCATCTTTAATATCTAAGGCCAAATCATCTAATCTAGTTATCATCTCTACTTTGAATGATTCAAGAATATGATACACTTCGTGAGTAGTCATAGGTTCTTCTACACCAAACATATGATTACACAATGCTTGAGCAAGAATACAAGCGGTAGTAGTTCCATCACCAGAATTATCTTGTGCTTTACTTGCTAAGTTTTGAACCATTTGAATGCCCATTTGAACATAGGGGTCATCATGAGATATGTGTTTTGTTATTGTTACACCATCATTTACTATAATAGGAGGATTACCTTGTAGAATAACTGTTTTGGCTTGTGGCCCCAAAGTTGGGCTTACCGTATTAGCAACTAAATTAATTCCTTGTAGTAGTTTTTCTTTTACTTCTTTTCCGTGTATAATCATTCTTCCACCAACCTTGTTTGTATTCCTCTCCACAAATCATAGGCTTGTTTCTTTTCGGGAATCGTAGTCAATAATGTTTTTATCATCATTAGTAAAAACTCTAATTCACCAACCAAAAGCCTATCATCTATTTCTTCTCTAAATAAATCTCCATTTTCAGTAACATCAATCATTCTTAACAAAATACTTTCATATAATTCTATATCGTTCATTCTAACACCGCCATTATCTTATCATAAGGAACAAACTTCATTCCGTCGTATTCTTGTATTGACCTTTCAGTGGAAAATATTACTACTTTACCTTCTAAATCGGGTTCTATTAAACAGGATAATACTCTTCCTACATTGTTTTCTTTCATCATAATCTTTCCACTACCTTGTATTTCAGGTTCTACAATTACATAATCATTCTTCGCTTTCATTATTCTTCACCATACCGCCGTCTAATTCATTTTTTTTATTCAATTCTCTCTCAAACATTTCTAGAGCAGAATGAATAACCGGAGTTCCATTACCTTCGGCTATTATCTTTTTCATTCTCTTAATCGCCATCAAGTAATCGTGTTTGAATACAGTCACTCTTCTTCACTCTCCGTCTCTTGACCCCAATATTGCATTCTTTCTAATTGACGATTACGATAGATTGCTAATTGTTTTGGTTTGGTTTGTTGCCACCAACCATAGTGTTCAACCCCACTACCTCCCAAAACAAATGCTTCTGTCATTAGAGGCTTCCATTGAGATACTGTTCTAATATCTACACCACTAAAATAGGCGGCACCAAATGGATGAGTATGAGTCCAACATCTAATAGGAAGTTTCATTCCTACAGGAGGCTTCATTCCAAATTCTACATAGCCCGGAGAACCAGTAGTAACATAACAGTCATTATTTCCATCAATCACTACTTGCACTTCAAGACCCGGTAATATCTCGGTAGAAGCATGCCAAATAGCACCAAAGAATAGTTCGCTCTTATAGGATGTCATATCTACTGTGTGTCTATTATTCCAATCAACACCAATGCTTTTCAATTCTAACATTGCTTCTTCGACCCAAACATTTAGAATATGTTGTTCAGCCCGTTCTCTAGCCTTTTCTAAAGCCTCAAATTCCTTTTCTGCTTCAGCAATCTGTAAATCTTCAAGGTACTTATCATACCCATCATCATCATGATAGCCTCTTTTTTCTTCTTCTCTTAAATTCCAATCACTTGTCTTACTCATTTCTTTTCACCTCACATATTAATTACTTCATAATCCTTAACTGTCTCATTATCTTGAAACCATCTTTGAATCCATTGTGCGCCCAATCCTGCAATTGCCACTTGCATAAAATGAACTCCTTCTGTTGAACCATCCCATGTTTCTCCTTGACAACTAAACGAACCATCCTTTCCTGCTAAAAGCGTATCATACATCTTAGGGTCTGCTTTATGCGACACAAGTGCGGCATTCCTACCTTGCGCTCTCAAATCAAGCCATTTAATATTTGTGTTGTATAAAGTTCTTCTAACTGATAAATTATCTACACAACAAATAACCAAGTCATATCCTTTCATTTGTTTTTCTGTTAGAATAGGATATTGAGAACCACCCATTACACTACGGTATTTATTACCCATAACCGATGCTTTGTTTTCTCCTACATCATCAGCACTAAAGTTTTGATATGGTAAATTTTTATTTTCTACCTTATCAGGGTCTGCTACTGATATGTTATACAATTCTACTTTATCTAAAAGCGGTAACAAGAAACTCCCGATACCACCTGCTCCAATTATTAATATTTTTCTTTTCATTTTTATTCCTCCCAATATGGGTCTAGTTTGTCATTAGGTAGCATATCCCAACTACCTTTCATAGAATGTTCAAACGATACATCCTCTACAAAATCAGGATTCTTAAGCAATAACAAGGGCTTGTGCCAATTATCATCCGCTTGCGCTTGTTCTATTACTTTGTTCATCTGTTCTGCTTTGTCATCGGGTAATTCTACCCAATAAACCATAGCGTGTCTTTGTCTATTTAGTCTCGCTCTCATGGTTATTGTCATTGGAGCATATCCTACACCTTCACATTCCATAAAAGATTCTAAACCGTGAGCATCTGCTATTCCACAATATGTTTTCATTCTAATCTCTCCTAATTATTCCTTTATCACTTTTGTTGGGGTCAAAGGTTTCCCCTGTAAATTTTGCTTGTTTTTCCCAACATTCTATATTGCACCAATTCCTACTATTGATAGTAACTGTTGTAAACTTTCTACATCTTGGTCGGCTACATCTTCCCATTTTATTCACCTCTACTAATTATTTTCTTTTCTATCAATTCAGCGTAGTTATCCATCCAGTTTGCTACAACCTTTATTGATTCTCTTCGGCCTAAACCGAACTCCTCTCTCAAATATGGAGCAGAACCAAACATATTGGTTACTCCACTTTGCCGTAATTCTTCTAAATACACATAGTATTCAATCCATTCTTCATTTATTCCTGTCATTGTTTATTCCTCCATATTATATTGTTATGTATTTTACAAAATCCTGCTTTTTCATAATGAATTCTAAGAATCATTTGTAATTGATTAGGAGATACATGCCCCTTTTTAACTGGTCTACCGTTTGCATTTTTAGCATTAGATAATCTTTCTTTAATTTCTGTTGTTGTCAATTCTTCTTTATCTAACATTGACTTTATTTTTAGATGCGCCCATTTATTCTTTTTTGGCATTATTATTCCTCCTCTAATGGTTTAAGATTGTCAAATGATTTTTGACCCTGTTTTCTAAACCGAAACTTTAGTTTGGCTTTCTTTAAAATTTCAGCAAATCTTTCTAATCTAAACACTTAAAACGCCTTCCCATGCATAAATTCCCGATTCTTATTATAATCTAGTTTGGCCAGTAATGCTCCTGCTACATCTAAATCCTTACCAAAAGCATAATCCATAATGCGAATTATGGCATCTGCTAGTTCTTCTTCTACACTAGAAAACTCTAGAATTTTAGAAGAAGTGGGGTTGCCGTTTCTCATAGCCTCTAATGCTTCGCTTATTTCCGAATGCACCAAAGCCATAGCCTCTCCGTCATTTCTTTCTTCTTTCCAAAAGCCGTGATTTACAGCATTTTTATATATTATTTTGGCCACTTTATTCCATTCTTTTTCAAACATTTTTATTCACCTATTTTATTTACATCTTTTCCTCTTAATTGTTTTACATTGGTTAAGCCCAATAGCGTTAGAAGTGATTTAGTTTGTAAATAGATGCACTTCTCATCTATTTCTGCCTTTTCAGCAATTAAACTTCTAGTATATTCTCTAACAAATACATTAGAAGTTATCCAACAAATACTTGCATAATACGACCTGCTTTTCGTATAATTAGCATTTAATAAAATTTGCTCAAATCTAGTCAATACCTCAATACTTTGATTGTAAAAAGATAAGTCATTTGTTATCTTTACTAGAGTTCTTCTTAGATAAGATTCTGGATTTACAGGAGTATAATTTATTTTATTTTTATAAAAAGAATTAATCTTCCTAAGAATCTTTTTGACTAGTTTAGTTTCTACTTGGAATTCTTTACAGACTTCTTTTAAAGAAACAGGATTACCTTGTTCCTTCAAAACATAATACACTATTGCTGTTGCTCTATTTTCATAGGTGTATTTTTTGAAAGAATCTAGCGAAGCATATAGTTCTAAATACACTTCTTCTATTCTTTCTTTGGCTTCTAAAGAAGAAGAAACATTACTCAGTACCATATTACAATATATGAGTGCAGTTCTAATATGAGGAGGGGTTGCCGAATAGTTTCTTCTATTGTATTTAGAAGAACCTTTTCCAGTAATTATTGACCCTAAATTACCTTTATCCGAACTATGTTTCAGTTCACCTTTACCGTCCAATATGTGTACTGTTTCTTCAAATATTTCTTGAACTAAGACTAGGCCGCATTCGGAACATACTCTTTCTCCTAATCTTTCATCAAAGTAGTTTTCTTTACTTGAGCATTCTTCACAAATCATCCATATCAATCCTATTTTCATTTTCATTATCTGTAATATACGAATTAATCGTATTAACTATTTTTATTGTGTGAGTGTCATTCATTAATGCTAATGCTCTACCGGCAAACTGGTCGCCAACAGGAGTATGATTACCCATATTATCTATGCAGATAGAACCTCTCCAACCGCATTTACCGAAATTAAACTCATCAGTTTTGTTGCCGTCATCATCATATACATAATTTTTTTCGGGTTGCCAAATATAAGTAGATACTGCTTGATTAGCACTTTTACCTTTATATTCTAACTTCCAATCGAATTCCCTTCCTCGGACATATAGCGTTTGTAGTTTATCTTCTTTATAATTGGCTCGTAGTTTGCTAGGGTATTGTGCTAACATTTCTTGTACTAATTCATATGCTTTCTTTTCAACAATATCTGCTTTTCTATTTTGTTTTAGAAAGGCAACTAAAACTTTCAAATCAGATTCTGATGGAAATTTACCCATTAACCTATAATAGAACTGTTTTGGAGAAGTATATTTCCAAGAACAATTCTTGGTGTTTTTGGTATCAATATAAAAACTAGAATACTTTATTAGTTCTTTAATAGAAATAGAACCCCAAATACCATCTCCTATCTCTATGGCGCATTCATCGGGGGATATTTGTTTTACATTCAAACGAACTTCGTGTTTTACAAAGTCACTATAAAACCAATACGGTAGTCTATTTTCAATGACATATTTGACTACTTCGGGTAGTTTAGTAGTTTGATAAAGATATGGCATTAGTTTAAGTGGGTCTTTTTCAAAACAACTTTTGAATAAAACTCTTGCTAAGGCATGACATAATTCATCCATTAGCATAATTTTGCCATTAATATAGTACCTAGACGATTTTTGGATAACGAATGGTGTTTCTCCTATCATTAGGGTAGTCGTTCCTTCCGGAATGCCATGAAAAAACTTTTGTGTGCCTCTTTTATTTTTAAAGGAACTCAAAAAGTGTTGATAAATAGACTGGTGAATAGGGTCTTTAGCGCTAACTGGATGAATTGTTGCAATTGAACCATGTATGTTCCTACCAACAATATTTAGTTCAGTTTCCCAATATTCATTTGCTCCGTCATGTGGTTTTCTAATTCTTATTTTCATTTATATCACATCATATATACATTTTTATTATCTTTGTTGCATTTTTCATGCATTTCTATTTTTATTTCTTGTGGAGTGTAAAGTTTGCCGCCACACACTCGACAGTGCGTAGCAACCATGTTATTTTTTCTGTTATTTAAAATATGCTTAGGGTCTTTTTCTTTCATTAGTATTCCCCAAATAAATAATCAATGTTTTTCTTTCTTTCGTTGCATATTTTACATTCTTTTTTACCATCTAATAAAACACAATTTTTTTCATGGTATTTTGATAGATGGTAATAGTAGTTTATTTTATTGTCAAGATAAATACTAAATCCTTTATCTACGGCAAGCGGAACCTGCCAAAATATATCGTATAGTGTTGTCTTTAACATGAATTTTTTGTCTCTATCTGAGTAGTTAGAAGACATAATGGTGATGTTTCTTATTATATTTTTATCTTCTGCTTTTAATTCTCGCATAAATAAAATTGTTGCATCCAATACACCGCTATAAGGCAGTTTATTGAACACGATGAACACCGAAGGGTTGGAAAGCCACTATCTAGGGTTAGGATAGTGACTCTCCACAACAAACAGAATAAATACTGTTTATTGTTGACCTCCAACAATCGCAGGGGTTAAGTCTACTGATGTAACATCATCCCAATTAATTCCTGTAATCTCTTCTCTCGCTACCATTTCCCCATCAATAAAGCACCAATGGGTTGGGTGTCGGTCTATCTGTTCAATTATCTCTTCTTTTGCGAGAGATAGCGTTGTGTGTCCTGTCTCGTTTAATATTCTTAATGTAATCATAATTCTTCACTTCCTCTTGTTTTATCTAATCTGTTTGCCATATTTAAAACACCCTATACTGGTTCATTGTCTTGAGAATCAATCACTTCATAAATGTTTAATCCTACTCCAAGTGCGACAATGCTTGCACTTCCCCATAATAGTCCTTTACCAATTAATTTGGTAATCGTCCACATTACTTCTGCGGGGTCTTCTCTTTTAAAATTCTTTTTTGACATCTATCTTTTCCTCCTTTTGTATTAGAACTTCAGCCTCTAATCTATTTATTAGACCATATTCGATACCGATATCTAAAGCCTCGAGTTTCTTTATTTGCTCAACTGTTGGTGCTTTGGTAAGAAAGAACTGACAGTTTTTTAGCCAATACATACCATCTATTAATTTAGATTCAGTTTCCCGCATTAATGATGATAATATTTTCATCTCTTTCAAAGAATCACATACTCTAAGGGTAAGAATAGGAACTCCTAAGAATTCAAGGTTTTGAGCATAAATATCTGTTACTGGTTCAGAAAGTCTACGATTCAATCGTCGTATTTGTTTTTCTTCTTCTGCCTTTTCTCTCGCTAATCGTTCTTCTCTAGCGATTCTTCTTTCTTCTTCTCGCATCATTCGTTCTCTTGCTCTTTTCTCTACATTTTCGGGTAGATTATAGATTCTATCGGCCTCTATTCTTTGTGCCTCTATTTTTACTTGTCTTTCTGCTCTAGCCTTTCGTTGAGCCTCTCTTTTGTCGGTAACTTCTTTAGCCTTAGCAATCCTATCTTCTTTCCATTTAGTGTATTTCTCCAATAAAGGGTCACTAGTTACATAAAGATAGGCTAAGTCCTGCATTAGTTTAGCATTAGGATAACCATGAACAGTAAATTGATTTTTAGGGTTATCGGGATGATTCCATCTCCAAACAATAGAAGCCATTTTATAATCGTAACTTCCAAACCGGCCTTTACCTTTCTTTCTTAGGATTCTTCTTGGTTCTGTTCTACACAAAGCAGAATTGTAGTGCCAATCTTTTTTGTGTACATTATACCAACAATCCAATTCTTTAATTTTATCAAACATTAATTTGAATGAATCTCCATTCTCAGCCCACCATGCTTCTGCTTTCATAGAACCGACTCTAACTTTAATCCATTCAGCAACTTGTTCATCAGTTACTTCACCAACAACAAGTCCTTTCTCTTCTGCGATTTGTCGCATAATAAGGTAACTGTTGATGTGGTCACTACCTACTATTTCTTCAATACCGTTTTCAGTATTTCTAATACGGAAGTGATAAACAATTGGATGGCCACAAAGACACTGATTTGGATGGCTACTTGAGGAAACCCAATCGGGAATATCCCCATTACCATTCCACCAAACATCTCCAGTGGCTATCCACTCATCTTTAGCCTCATTATAATTATCAGCAACAGAAAGTTCTGTCATTTTTCTAATAAGTATTCTATCCCAACGGCCTTCGCCTAATTCTCTTTTCATTTTTATTTCTCCTTGATTAATTTGTTGTTTAACTTAAATAATAAGTTTTCTTGTTTAGTTAAACGCTTATTCAATGCAATGTTTTCATCTACTAAATGTTGCATAGTATTCGCATACATTTTTTCTAATTTTTTATTTTTTTCATTAAGAATAGTTTCTATTATTAGTTCTATGTTAGAAAACTTGTCTTCGCACTTAGATAACCTACTGTTAAATGCCATTATTTCATGCTGAGTTCCTTTGTTTAGGCTCTTGATGCTCTTAGCAGTTTTATTTTTTCTTCGGCAGTTATCACATACTGGTTTAAACTTAGCAATCCTTTCTGCTAAAACAGTTGATTTAACCACAAAAGGAGTATTGCACAATACACAAACAAAATGCATTTAACCACCGTAGTCTCTATCTTCTATTTCAAAATTGTATTGTTCTTGAAGATAACTTGTTAAAATCATATCCATCTTTTCTTGAAGGCTTCCTATGATACCTGCAATAATTCTGCGATTTAAACTAATCCATAGTCTATGATAAGTGTTTATCACTACTTTTGGTTCGTTATTTTCATTCTCACTTATAACAATCGGAGGTAATTCCGATGTATTTATTATTCTAAATTCTACTTCTTTATTCATTTTAAATTCACCTCTAAGAAACTCATAATTGATATATAGTTCTTCTCTTTTAGCATTGTCTCTAATCTACTAGAGTCTATTTTTTTAACACAAAATACTGCTAACATTTTGCTCATTTTTTCTTGGCTTGTTTTGCTAATAAGTTTAGCAGTTCTACTCAACAAATCTTGTTGGTATTTTTCTTCTGCTAAACAATCTAAACATTGAGTCCATTCCATAACTTCATGTTGATAATTGGGCTGTTGAAACCAACCTGCTCCATTACATATTTCACATTCCATTTTTATTCCTCACTTATCATCCAACCACTACCACACATCATATGCCATATAGCATCGCCTTTTGTTTTGAAGAACTTTGCTTCTTCTTCATCATCATCAATGTGTAATAATTTCCATTTGTATGTTTTTGTTTTTGTTGTTTTGTAATTCATTTTTAAGCCTCCTTAAGTAGAGTTTGTGGATATTTAGGATTAGTTGAGTTATATGCTCGTACTCCCACATTATACTTTACAGCAAAATGATTACTAGGCCACCACTTAGGCATCTGACCTTGAGGCCATTCCGCAAATTTCCATTTACCTTCTAAGTAATAGTGTTTGTATGAGTCTATAACAAAATCCCATTCATCGTTATTAGGATTGTTTTTGAAATAATCTTCTTTATCTAACCTATAGACATCAAGCATAGCAATTGATACAGGGGTTGCTTCACTTGCATCAGCATCATAATCTATTGCTGTTTGAAGTATTCTTTCAAAACTACCATGTTCTTTATTGTATCTTGAATTGTATTCTCTACATAGTTCAACACCATGTTGAAATAACCATAGTGCGTTGTTATTGTTTTGCCTAGCCCAAATAGTGCTAGGATGATTGAGCATAGCAGGTTTCATTAGAATAGAACCACTATCACTATGATATTGTTTTAGTTGCGCTAGTGTAGGTTCATAGCCAAACTTATCAGTGAATTCATTACATAACTCATTGGTATGTAGCATTTGACAAGTTTCCGTTGGCATTTTTACAACATGCTTGTTTAGCATTTGTTGTGCTGATTCTTTTGGGCATCTTGATAATGCAAATATATTCATTTTCCTTCACCTTCTATTAATACTAAATCATCCATGCTTATGTCGCAAAGCCATGAATGGTCGTAGCCTAACCTTGTTGTGTATAATTTACCATCTATTTCATAGGTTATGTCGAATAACATTATATCGCTCATTCTTCTTCACCTACTATTGAGTTATAATGGTCTAGGGCTTGAACCCAAGATGTGCAAGTTATAGTTAGTTCTCTTCTATCAACTTCCCATGTATTGCCATCATCTTCGGGTCTATTAGTCCATATTTCATCTCTAAAGAATAGCATCATAGATACTACATCTTCAAAAATATATTTGACCTTCATAGCAATTGTTCCATCATTGTAAATTGTATTTCCAAATTCTTGTTTTACTTTCATTCAATCATCTCCTTCCATGTTTCGGGTAAGTCTAATCCTTGTTCAAGTGCTTTCATCATTTCAACATGGCTCGCATAATTTCTAATCATTTCATCTAATGTTGTAAGAACATCACCTTTCTTTTTACTCTCTTCACTCAACCGCTTGACTTCTTCAAGGAGTAGTGGTGCGTCTCTCAATAGTGCATAAGTAGCCATGTGCTGTTCAATCGTTCCAGCCACTTCTTTCAAATCTGATAAGTGTCCTTCGTATTTGTCTGTGTCAATCATTCAATCACCCTCTTCTGCACCCAATATTGGTAAGTTAGCATAGCCGCCTTCAGTAAGTTGTAGTGTTCTGCACTAGGGTTTCGTCTAAAACTTAAAAAAGCCATATCAAGACCTTCGCTTGTGGCTAACTTTCGTTCTTCTACTTGCTTTTTAGGGGCAGGTTGAAAAACAGTTCCGTATGTTTCTGTTATTATTTTATATATTTCTTCTTCCATTTTAATCACCTTACTTGAAGAACCTCTTTGCTTCTTCGTATATTGTATAATGGTCTTTACGACCACTTTGAGTCTGCATTCTACAATACTCTTTTCTTTGTTCTGCTATCGTCACATCTAAGTTTAGATATTCATCTTTCCATATTCTTTGTTCTTTCACTTTGTCTTTCATTTTCATTTGGTTTCACGCCCATTTTTATTTTTATTTCGTCAAGACAACCTTGACATATATTTATTTTTATTTCTGATAGTTCTTCAGTTTCCAACTCGGTAAAAACTGCAACAACTTCATGTTTTGCTCTTAGATAACAAACATTGCATCTAAGTATATCTTCTGTTTTGAAGATAGTATTTCCTATAATTTTCTTAATCCATTCAAACATAGGACATCATCCTAATCTGTCGTCTTTGAATTTTTGATAGTCAATGTCTTCTTTGTCTGCCTTTAGTTGTTCTTCATCAACATAACCTAAGTCCGATGCTATCTCGTCAATTATATCATTGACTGAATCTAGGTTCTCTACTAAGATTTCTTCTAACAAATCCATGTAGTCATCCGGAGTCATGTTGCTCTTTAGCATATCTACTATTGTGGAATATCCACAACTTTCTACTATATCTTGTATTGTCATTTAAATTACCTCTTTATTAGTGAATAGGAGGAGAAGGGAGTCGCCTATTGGGAGTTGAGTTCAACAGGCTTACTTCTTTGTTGCACCTGACTCGACCTTCTCCATATTTGAATCAATTGATTACCAATTAACTCAACAAAACCAACCGTCATTACAACCATTGAATCGCCCTACCCCCCCTCGACAGTATATAAGGGGCGCTACCCCCTCGACCCTCCCCTCAAACAAGTCAAATTGGGAACGATTCGGTCAAAAAGAGATAAAGCATCACGCTAAGTAACAACAAACTACTTCCCCACCGTATAAGGTTTAATCTTACATTGTTAGGAGGATTGCACTTCTTTTCTTGACAATAATGATTGGTTATTAAATTTCCTCGATTAACATAAGTCTCTAGCAAATGATTCGTTCCTTTTGGAATATCTATTCCGCAGGTTTGGCAAATTGTATCTTCTTTTGCTTTTATAAAAACTTCTTCTATTAATCTCATATAATCACCTTAAAAATAAGAGGGAGAAAACCTTTTGGAGGAAAGAGAATGCACCACAGGTTTTTTTAATTCACCACAAACTCCCAATGGGGAACTAGTCCCCTAGTTCATTGTGACCACTCACAACGAATCAAAGTTTCCATCCCAAGAACCCTCTTTGAATAGTTTTGCCAAATGTGTTCTTGTTCTCTTTACTATTGCCTTAGCATAGTCTTCGGCATTCTCATATTGCTTGCCACCTCTAGCAACTAAAACCTTAGCCATTAGAAAATTGCTATTGTAATATGCTAGTGATGATTCTTCTACTAAGGAACAAGCCTTATCTATAGAAATTCTAACTGTAGTTGGCACAGAACTCTTTTTGCCCTTACGGAAAGGTGTTCCATCCCTGCCTCTTAGGAGAGCCTTCAATGCACCCTTAGCCGCATCTCTCTCATCGGGACTATTATCTCCAATTTGAAGATTCAACCTTAGCACCTGCTTTAGTCCATCTTCTAATTTCGTGTCTGCTTCTAAATATTCTTCAACCTCTACTTTGAGGCTATTCCATTCTATGTTATCCATGTTAATCTCCAACAAATTATTACTTTATTTGGCGTATATAAGCGACCCTAATGTTTTACTTAAAGCATTAAATCACTATTACTCTAAATCAATTTTATGCGGTCTTTTACATTCATCTCATGGATGATACATCCCATCATTCGTCTCAAAGTGAGACAAATGCCTTATGTTACACAAGTCACTCTTACAGAAGGACATCTCGTAAATTCAATTCGTCTCATCTCATCTCATCCATCTCACCATATATCTCTCTCATAGGGACTCATAACTACCCTCTAAGAAAAGGACTTATGGGGTAGTAGTATTATGATGATGATGATGATATGAGATATGAGATATATGAGATAGATATAGTGATAATATATATTATGTTACATATCTCTACCTCTCAGCCCCAACTATGTCGCATCTCATTCAATTTTTTCGGTGAGACGAATCAAACATTCTATATTATATTATTATAGATATACAAGATATAATATTCTTATTATAATACATATAAGACCAATTGAAAGAGAGCATTAATTGAATATGCTATACATATAACGATAAGTTTTGATAAAAAATAGGGGTTGTTTAAGTATTGCTTAACCAAAACCCTTTGTTAAGTGATGTTATTACCATATGGTTGCACTTTGGTTTAACCCGGTGCGATTTTTTGAATAGGTTCGCTTCCTATTGGGGGTTTGGAGGGGTGGGACTTCTCAGGAGTTATCATCGCTTAACCCTAAGCGGGGTAATTTTTCATTCCCGTATGTACATTCTATTTTGAACTCGTTTCGATACTGCCCCATGAATATTAACCAAATATATCATCAAATATTGTTCTCTTTCTCCCTAGTGGTTTTATGCTACTAGGTCTATCATGACAAGTAACGCATACATCTGTAAAATCAATTAAGGGATTTGCTGTGTTTCTAAATTTTTCGGTATATACTCGAATATGAGGTTGCCGACCTGCATAACCGCCTTTGAATTTATCGCATTCATAGCAACTCTTTGTTGGCATTTCTTTTTCCCAATGAATTTCATTTTCTCTAGTCATTCTTCATACCTCTTAATCAAAATAATGTTATAATTTGGATTTATCACATTTAGTCCATTATACAAGGCGTTGCGATAATATAATTTTCCTCTATAATTTAATATGTCATATTTATGCATGGTAAACCCATAACTCTACTATATTTAAGGTAATGACCACAAAGTTACCATTACCATATGGTAGTGCTTTGGGCTACCTTAATTAATATCAAATAGAGTTACTTGGGTGCTTCAATGGGGAGCAAACACATCAAATCAACCATAAGGAGTTGAAACCATGAAAGAAACAAATTGGAATATAAATGCAAACAAAGTAAAGACTTGGGCGGAAACCCAAAACGAAAAAGACCCTCAAGTAATGGCAATTATGCTATCACTTGGGCTTGGTGAAGCGGCAGGTACTGACGAAATGAGAAGTACATATTGGACGGCTATTCGTTCAATAGGTTCTACTATGGAAGGTTTTCCAGCCGCTCGCAAAGGACAGTTATCATCACTTACAGACAAACAACAGATTGTTTTGGATGCTGTGGAAACAACAGTCGTGAATGCTTTTGCGGCAATCCCTACTGAATACCACGATGTCATACTTGCTGTCATTGTACCAAACGGTAGGACTGGTGGCGTATTTGAAGATTACAACGCATTCACTAGCGACATGAAAAGAAAGGCTCACAACTATATGTTGAAGTCAATCAAAGAAAACCGTTGGGACGGAACAAAGGCAAACAAAGCCGGAGTACCAACAATAACCCCATCGGTTCCAAAATCAAAGGTCGAAGAGGTGACTGAAGAGGTTTGATGTTGTTGTTTCCCCATTGTTGCGCCTTTGCGCTTCATTGGGGTTCGCCAAAGACAAACCATATGGTTGTATGCTTTGCATACGACCCTAATATATCAATTAAGAATATTTTGTTTGGTGATAAAATATGGATATGACATACGAGCGCACAATGAAAATTAAATATACAGAAAACGAATTAACAGATACAGAAATGAGAAAACTAGCCCACGACTTACAACAAGAAGGGCTTGATATGGTAGATTGGGGAAATGAGGAAGTATTACAATACGGATTCAAACCAATGACCACAACTAAAACTCGCCATGTAATAAAAAACAGTAGGGGCAAAGTAATTTACTCAAACACATACCGACACAATACCGCAGAAGTTTACAATCAAATAAAAGAGTTCTACAAAGTAACAAGAGAGGAAGTGGAACAAGTTACCACAATCGAAGGTTGGGTAGAGCCGAACGGAACTAGGTTGAGCCTTGTTGATGAAAGTGACAAATATAGAATAGTAACGGATTATGTTGGTAATTATTATTATGAGGAAGAAGAAGTACAAATGCTAGTCAAAATAAATAATAGCAGTTATCAAGGTTTTACATTAGAAATAATTACTACTTGGAAGACTGATAAAATTCAAAGAGCAGACCTTATCAAACAACGATTAGTAGAACTTCCACTTGAAGAAGTTGGTAAAATACAAACTATCTTAGAATCTTGTTTGAGTGAGTATAGAGTAGTACCCGAACATCCGGAGATTGATTGTCACTTTGATGCTAAGACTGAAACAACTAGTGAATGTTCACCCGATATAATCAAGTTAGTTAGAGAGGCGAGAAATCAATGAAGACATACAAGATAATAAGATTTAGACAAGGTAGAGAAACAATAACAATACAAACGGGATTGACACTTGAAGAAGCACAAGCCCATTGTCAAGATGATGAAACAAGAGGAGATGGTTGGTTTGACGGTTACACTGAAGAATAAACTCATTAACATTGTATCACTTGAATGTGCTAGAACTGACCACAGACATGATTTAAAGCACTGTAAGATTTGTATGAAGGAGAGGAGGAAAAATGGCTCATAAACCCCAAACCAGCATCAATTAAGTTTGATGCCCTGTAAGTCCTATATGGCAAGGTTATGCAAAGCATAACCATATGGTAATGTAACTTTGAGGACTACCCCATATACTATCTAGAAATTGGTTTGTCATGCAGAAATGTAGAGGAATTGCAGGGAAAGGTTGTGGAAAAACAGCATCTTACAGATTGCCATATGCGACAGTTTGTTTTGAATGTTTTGAGATTAATAGAAAAGATTGGGAATCTAGAGATGAATTAGAAAAAGCCTCAATTCGTCGAGAATGGCGAGTTCAAGGAATTCCTAATCCTTTCGATTAGGTTTTCCGGCCTCTTTTGAGGCCACTAACCACAAAGTTATGACCATATGGTTGGGAGGCTTTGTTCTCAACCCTAAATAGGGTTGTTAGTTCTTTGGGCATGTCAAACGATACCACACTAGTAGGATATGTAAGAATGACCAACGCAGGGGGACAAATCAAAGTTTCAATCAATGTTGATGCTTTCAAAGATTGTCAAACCTATACAACAAGTGACGGACAAGTATATGTCCCACTGATTATATCAGCAAATGCTCTAAAAGCAGTACAAGATGGAGAAAGAGTAGTAACAACAATCTTTCAGCATGTAGATTAATTCCAATGGTTATTAGTGGCCATAACACTATTGAGAAACGAAGGCGAAAGTCAAAAGACCAATATATCAGTCGGAAGGATATGCACGACAGGTTGCACAGTGAAGAATACTAGTTGTACTTCATTCACTCCCCTAGAGTCAAGTATCAGCGCTTTAGCGGCTTTTGAATTAGTAGCCCAAGTTTCTCATGAGTATTGGGGTAATGCAAAGCATTACCATATGGTTGCTTCTTTGGTAATAAACCCCGCAGGGAAAATGGCCGAAACCATCTTTTTTGTCGGGATATCTCAATAATCTGCTCTTGGATATCCGTATTGGCCGTAAGTGCAATTATTACACATACAATCGGTATTACAAATATCAAACCCATATCTGCTCCGCCTATATTTTTGAAGGCATATGTAGCAATCGGGATTACTTTCATATTCATCACATTCACAATATAACAAGACTTCTAAATTGCTATATGCGTCTTCTATCGGCTTTTTTGCTTCTTTTGGGAGATTTTTATAGAATGGTTCTTCCATTAAGAGTTTGATAGCGTCTAACTCTTTTAGAGTTGTATCTTTTCTAGCCTCTATCTTCTCTCGTATCTCTTCATCCGTCAATCCTTCATCTACCCATTGTTCGTATTCGTCTTCGCTGACTCTAATATCATCACCAAAGAATATTGGCAATATTCACCTATACTTAGGGTAGACAAAGCCTACCATATGGTTGTAATCGCTTTGCGAGCGTAGTGCATTACAACCCTAATACTTACAGGAAGTACAGGGTTGCTTCGGAGGGATTGAAGCATTAACTTTTAAGGAGTTGATAATATGAAGGAAGAAAATTGGATAACAAACATAAACAAAGTAAATTTGTGGCTTGAAGAAGAAGATAGAGGAGCAAGCGGCCAAGCAATTGGTTTGTCTATTACTCTAGGAAATGACTGTGGTAGTGACGATATGCGTTCTACTTATTGGACGGCTATCCGTTCTATAGGTAGTACATATACCGACTTCCCTTTAGCAAGGAAAGGCCAAGCATCTACATTACCAGTAGAAATACAAGTGGCGGTAGATGGTGTGACTTCTGCGGTACAATCTGCTTTTGCGGATATTACTAATGGTGAGTTAATTACTACTGTAATCTATGCAGGGCTTGGTCGAAGAGGCGGAAAATACTCTTCAATGAATGAATTTGCTGACTATATGGCTAAACAAGCAGGTCAAAACCTGTTGAAAGGATATAAAGAAGGTCGTTGGGACGGAACCATGAATGGCGATATCCCGACAATGGCTGCTCCTCCTGTAAAGGAGAAGAAGGAGGCCAATAAAGAAGATTGATGCGGCATTCCCTCCGTTGCACCTCTTTAGGGGGCAATGGCAAAGCCATTACCATATGGTAGTAACTTTGTGGTACCACACTAATAGGGTTAGATTTTATTTGGGCATGTTTACGAAGAGTATTGGTGATGAAGAAGACGGAGTAGTAGTTAATGTAGGATTATGTGCTGGAAGGCATGATATTGAGGGAATCACTGATTATATTTTTTCAGAACCTATTGAAAATCCTAATGACTTTAAAACTCTAAGACAAATCGCAAATGAAAGATTAGAGGAAATGTGGAATGATGGAAATTGTATCAACATTTATGTTACTGGATTAAGCCAAGCATTAACTATCGTTTTATCAGAAGTTTTTGGTTTATACGAATTAACAGAATATGATATTCTGGTTCAGGTCTATCATTGGGATAGAGAAACAGAAACCTACAAGGGTCATACCATCGTAGGTAGTTAAAACCCTTCGGGGCAACCTCAAAGATATTACCATATGGTGTGGTCTTTGACCGTTGGTAATACACCCTATATAGGAGGTATTTGAGTCAATAGTCATGGATAATGATATTACCATTAATAAGGAGGCAAAAACTAACAGTTCTATAACTCTCCATGTATGTAGAACTGGGAAGAAAGAGCAATACTACACCCTATACGAGGAAGGGATAGTAGCAAGACCATATAGGTGCAATTACTTTTGTAACTATGTACAAAACTTAGCACACTCAAAAGTTGATGCTATGGAAAAGGCACAAAAGAGGCAACAAGAATTAGTTGATAGTGGCTTTTGGTTCACTGTTGAAGTAGAATATCATGATTCTCCACGAATCATATATGCTAGAATGGAGGCCTTTGGTGCTGAATTCAAGACTTCTAAATCCGGTACTACAATGTGGGCTAACGCTACACCCGAATTTTGGGACAATTGGAAAGCAAATAAACAATTAATCAAGAATGCTGGATTTTGGGTCAAGAGAACTAATACTGGTCAATGGCTTGTTTTCGTCAAGAGGGATGCAGACTTCGATTATAGTTGAGGCCTAATAAAAAACACATGATGTTTTCCCCAATTGGGGTTTTTACGGGCAAAGCCCAACCATATGGCTTTGTATTCTAAAATTTTTATTTTTGATTAGATTAAAACAAACAGGCTTTTAATGTAGCGTTTTGCCTATTTTCAAAGAACTAATATTGCTTTAATTAATACCGATGAAGTTATATCTTGCATAACATTACGCTTTCTTGATACGGATGCCTACTAATGAAGAGAACTACAAATACTCTTTTAATTGTATTAGTTTTTTAATATAACTTAATTAGTACGCATATGTAACAACGGTAAATGGAGGTAAAGCGTACTTTTAAATGAATTACTGGTTAAATTCTAATTAACTAATTCAGAATTATATAGGTTAAATAAAACAATTAAAAACTATATTATTATTATAAATCAATACATTATAATTAAATGATTATCTTTTTATCCTGTTTATACATACGAATATAAAAAAATAAAAACGCAAGTGCCAAATAAATTCCACCACATTTTTTGAGAAAAAGAGATGATAACATGACATGGAAAAATAATATTAAGAAAAAAGACACATTAGACGACCTACCCGAGGGATTTAATAAAAGTATAGGGATAGTAATACGAGGGCTTGAAAATGCCGATTTGTTTGAATATTTAGATGAGAAACAAAATAGAGGAATGACTAATAGTGATTTAATCGGTTTACTTGATGATTTACAAGGAACTCTTGAGAAACTAATGGAAGCAGATTACGATAGAAGAACAGGTAATATTTGAAAAAATCCGCCACAAATTTTTGGAGAAATTAATATGACATGGAAAGACGAGATTAAAAAAGAAGATAGAAGAAGTCCTGTTGATATGGGCGATGGTGTTCCTTTAAGTAAGATAGAAGAAAATATTTACCAAGCCCTTGCTAATGTTGAAGATAAGTGGGAAGCAAGAGATAAAGAAGAAAACAAAATTAGGCGAGAAACTATTAAGAGATTAGAAGATGCCTTAGAAGATATAGCAGAATTATTAAAAGAGGATTGATTATGACATGGCAAGATATTCTAAAACGCCTAAGTTCTTATGAAAGAGCGACGGTTGAAGAGTTTGCCTTTGAAGAGTTATTTAAAAATAGAAGAAATATTAAAATTCCTAAAAGAAGAGATACTAAGGAAGTTAGTCGTGGGTTTTCCCCTTCTCGCCCTGCCATTAAGACAGGCGAGCAAATCCAAGCCGACAAAGAAAAACTAAAACAAAAAGGGGAAAGGCAGAAAAAGATAAATCTCTATATTAAGAATATTGAATATACGGAAAAGAAGTCGAATGATAATTTAAAGATTCTTATTGACAAGATAGAACTCTACGAAGCAACAAGCAGATTCGCAAGAGAAGATTTGGATAAACTAGAAAGTGATAGCACAATTGACTCCGAAGATGAAAGGATTCTCTCTCTTGAAAATAGAATAAAACAAATAAGCGAAGATTCCGAAGAATTTATTGTTTATCACATTGTATATTATTTTATTGATGTTGTTAAGCGGTTTGTTAGACTAATGGAACAAAGAAATACAATTCCTAAACAGGGAGAAGCAACGGAAGCGCATTTAATAGAAACAGTAGGTTTAGACGACGAGGATAAGCAAAGAATAGAGAGAGCATTTGTTAATACAAAGAAAGCCCTACTAGAAAATTATAAAAAATATGATAAATATGTTGGTTTTCTAAGAGAGGATAAAGAAAATTTTGATAAATATAAAGAACTAAAAGAAAAATTAAAAGGTGAATAATATGACATGGAAAGAAATTTTAAAAGAAAAAAATGATGATGAAATCTTGGAAAAAAACAAAGATAAGCCGGATTATATTGATTTAGATAAAGACGGCGATAAGAAAGAATCTATGAAACAAGCGGCTAAAGATGCTAAAAAGAAAAAAGGAACAAATAATGCTTTTATGGCTAGGGATTAATTATGACATGGAAAAAAATTCTAAAGAATGAAGATGAAGAGGAACTTCCGGAGCATGTTAAAAGAGCGAGAGAAAGAGTAAGACAGGGATTACCTTCTAAAGAACAACCGCTTATTTCTCAATTTGATGATAAAAAGAGAATGAAGAGTGATGAATAATATGACAAGGTGTAATTATCTCGATAAGTGGTTTGATGCAAAGTCAAAAGAAGTAGACAAGAAAGAGGCAAAGTCAAAGAAGTGTTTTGTTACAGGTGGTAAGAAATGAGTTGGGAAGATGTATTGAAGAGAAAGAAGGTCGTTGATGGATTTTATACTAGTGGAGAGAATGAAGCCCGTAGAAGGGCATTTAAGTCACTTAAAAATAAATATCCCACATACCCCACATTTTACAACGAAAAAGAAAGAAAACAATTTAATAAAGAACTCAAAAGAAAAATTAGAGAAGAAATGAAAAAAGTTAGGAGAGAAGGATATACAATGTCGCTACCGGCTCACCGCCAACCAAGAGGTAAAACTAGACCAAGAGATTCTAAAAAAGTTAGAGATGCACAAAGAGACAAGCGAGAACAAGAAGAAGCATTTGGCGATGTAACAGATTCACCTAGTTATGAACAACCTCAACCAAAGGCAAATCAACAAAGAAAAAGAAAAAAGGTAGGGTTTGGAATGGCAGGTAACAAAACTAACCCAATGCCAAGAAAGGCTAGAATGAAAGCAAGAAATCGCCCATATAATCCATTTTCAGGAGAAGGCAGACAGGTTGGTAAGAAAAAGCATCATCACAAGTATTTAGGTGATAAGAAATGAATTGGAGAGATATTCTTAAAGTAGAAAGCGACGAGGAGAAAATGGCGGGAGCAGTAACTACATCCTCTTCTCCTGCTTTATTTAACATTTCATACGGGAAAAAGAGGAAGAAAGATGGCGAAGAAGAAGAAGATTAATGTTGGCGGAAATAATTTTAATCAAGATTTTAACAACTTAAAATTTGTTAAAGACTATGATGAATGGAAAAATAACTGTTTAAGTATTAGTGGGGAAAGTATTGGTGTCGTCAATATTCCAACTCTTTATGATTTTCTAATTGTGCATGTATTTGAAAACATTAGGCCTAATTCCGTGAATTTAGGAAGAGATGGAGAAGGGGCGATTGAGGCTCTTACTGCGATAGAAAAAATAATGGATGAACAGGTATTAACTAATTTAGATATTTCTAAAATTAGAAAATTAGCAAATACATTAAAGAATTTAGAAACAGAAGATACTCTTAATCCAAAGGACATAGTTTTTACTGAAACTACTTACGATAGAGCCGGTGATGTTAGTGGAGAAAGAAGATTAGCCGGTCACTACAGAACACCCGAATATGTTAAGAGGTCTAAAAGCCAAAACACACTACCTGCTGTTCCTTCCGGTTGGTATTCGGGAACAGGTAATCCTCCTTCTTGGGCTTTATTTGGTGGTAATTCTACTTATGCAAAACCAACTGGGCTTGTTGAAATAATGGAAGGAATCACTGATGAACTAGGAAAAGAAGGTACAGGAATATCAATTAGAGATTTAGAAATTGTTGATATTAAAGGTAGAAACCAAGTTGATAATTTGTCCGGTATTCGTGGCGTTGAGAAATATTTTGATGATATAATTACCAAAGAACAATTTTGGAAGGGAGGAAAACTTCTAGTTGGTAAAGTCGCTGATGATTTTAGCGCCCAACAATTTAAACCAACTCCTAGAGAACAAAGTAAAGTTAGGGCATTAGCAGGATTAGGAACAGGTAAAGATTCAATAGCAGGTATTATTAGAGAATTTAAAATTACTTCAACGGCACTTCCTATCATTGATTTAGTAAATGCCGCTTTAGTTAGAGCAGGAACAAATAAAGCGCCCGATGGATATAGAGCGTGGCAAAATGCTAGAAGAGGCGGGTTTGATTATAGAAAAACTAGAAGAGAAAAGTTCGGTGAAGGTACTCAAAGTCCTGATAGCAAGGTAATTTCTAAAAAATGGCAATCTTATCTTTGGAGATGATTTCTATGATAACAAGAAAACGCTGTGGTTTTTGCCAACATGAAGATAGGGCAGAATTAGAGCGAATGCTTGAAAGTAGAGAAATGACTTGTGATGAGTTAGATGAAAAATATGGATGGAGAAGTGGAACTGCGGCTCAACACCAAAGAAATCATATGGGGGATTATGTCAATAGTAGTAATCCTAAATGCGTATTATGTACAGACCCAATGAGAAAACATTATGAAACTGCTATACACAATGGAGAAATAAATTCAGATGCAGTAGCAACGGCATTAGATACTACGAAACAACAAATTCAAAGACATATGAAACATCATCTTACTCCTATTGTTCAAGAAAGTGCGGCTATGATTATTGCTCAAAAAGAATTAAATGAAGTAGATTTACTTTCTAACAATGTTCAAAAATTAGATGTAAGATTAGAACAAGTATTCAACGACTTAGGAAACGATTTAGACCCTAAGATGATTGATGCTTTGACTAAACTTGCTAGAGAAATTAGAGAGTCGCTAAAATATCTTATGGAGTTTAAGGGTAAATTGGTTCACAAGAGACAAGATACAATTATAGTTCATCAAATGCAAATAGTCCAAGAAGTGTTGGCGCAAAACAATCCCGAAATTTGGTTAGACATTAAGAAAAGAATGCAGGAGAAATTACAATGAATTGGGAAGATATATTAAAAGAGGAAAAAAGAACTAAAGAAATGATGGCTGAAATAAAACAAAGCCTTCACGAATTATTATTTGACGGTGAAAGAAAAGAAAGAATTACCGTTCCGAGAGAATTTCTTCATTTGATTTGGGGAATGCTTAGTGATTATTAATGCAGGAGTGATTCATAATGAGTTGGGAAGGTATATTGAAAAACGAATTTACGCTTTGGGCTAAAGTAGAAGACACTAGAAATTGGATGGAACTAGCAAAAGAAATAGGCTCAAGAGAGGATATGTTTGAGGTAGCAAAACATGAGGCAAGAAAAATAGGTAGGACAGTAGTGGGTAGTGCTTCCGAAGGTAAAATAGTTACTATTGATGAAGGCATTTTTGAAAATGTTACCGAGCCTTTAATTTATTATGTAATTAAACCAACAGGAGATTCCGCACCCGACCCTTCTTACATACCTAATACTACCGAGTCCAATACCGCAGAAGGAGTCCAAAGAAGATTTAGGGGAGATTTCGATATTAGCGAAAGATATTAAGGAGAAATTACAATGAGTTGGAAAGATATACTTAAAATGAGTCCAGCACCGGAACTGATTAAATTAGGTGGAGTTTTCTATGGGTTAAACTTCAATAGGCCAATTAGTCGTAAAGGATTCTATAACTATTTGCCCCTACATATAGAAACTAAAAGAATAACTGATGTTGGTGAATTCTTATCGGGAGATGGTGTTGATGTTGATATTGCTGACGCAGATGAACATGCTTTTGTAGGCCGTAGAGGAGAAATGGCAGAAAACTATTTTAGGATGAAAAATCAATAAGAGAGATTACAATGAAAAAATCGGAAGAATATACTAAAGAAGTTGGAGAACTAATGACCACTTTAGGAAAATTGTCATTAAAATCATCAGAAGCATTAACCCAAATGACTAGGCTTTCTCAAGAGAATAAAGATGAGTTTTTAACAGAAAGACTATTAGAGGCTTTAGAAATTAAAAAGCAATTTGATGAAACTATGGTCAAAATAATTAACAACCTTGTAAGAAGAGAAGATATGAGATAAAGTGATTTCAAT
>Ga0208666_1000002_pt1 | contig 86480 bp, 87 predicted proteins | sample 5B_taG_FD_184078 | JGI IMG/M metagenome (GOLD analysis project Ga0208666, IMG submission 184078) | Marine viral communities from the Subarctic Pacific Ocean - 5B_ETSP_OMZ_AT15132_CsCl metaG (SPAdes) (version 2) | ecosystem: Environmental > Aquatic > Marine > Oceanic | place: Pacific Ocean...
TTACTGAACTTGTAAATCAATTATTTGACAGGGCCGATCTTGTGAGTGCTGTACGAGAGATACAAGACGAGATGAAGAAACAGAACAGGAAACTAATACTAATACATGAGGTGTAAATATGACAGAAAACCAAGTAGCAATCAAAGCAACAGCAATAGACTTAGATGGAGTGTGGCACTGGGAGGGTAAGAAGATACCTTTGTTGGGCAACCACTTACCTGTACCTGAGAAGGTCCGACTAGATATGGACCCTGAACGCCAAGAGGTATTGGCTATAGTTGATGCCGCCGATTGGATGGAGGGTGGCGAGTGCGTGTGTGGTGTCAAAGCAGAAGGCATCATACTAGTCACAGAGTTTACAAAACTATTCCCTGCACATTGCTGTGAGCAAATGGTATGGATGACAGACGAGAGGGATTACAGTGAAATCTACGAAGCGTGAAGAGACACCGGAAGAACAGATAGAGATGTTGTTAAGTGGCCTAGCCATTGGTGCCCTATGGGAGCCAGCAGGCTACGGCTTGACATACATGAAGATAGGCGATAGAGAAATCGAATTGATGGTGCAACAGGACAGTGCTGAATCAGCACAAGCCCGTATCAGATTCGGTATACTCATGGCTAAGACTGGCTGGCAGGTTATGGAGGACAATGTACAAGTTGCCCCTAGTGAGAACTTGTCGCCGCAGCAACAGTACATGAAAGAACAGATGAAGCGACAGGAGATAGCACAGAGCACTTGGAAGTGTCAGACACCTGAGTGTGGTTGTTTGTTGTCAGCATTTGCTTTAGACAAAGCCGAGTGGATTTTCGTGGGCCAAGATAAGATTGTTGATGACGGAGGCCAAGAGCAAGATGTAGAGATATGGGCAGTCAATGTCGTCTGTCCTGTATGTGACACAACTATTGCAATGGAACCACTAGAGTATGCACTGATAGCAGGAGATGATTTGATGATGTCTTACCGTACACCTGCTGCTCAACTAGAGGCACTGGACAGACCCACCATCATCAAGATAATGGATTCGGGTAAGGGTAATACAGAGGTAATCATAACAGGTTCCTTCTGTCCATTCAGTGGTGCATTGTTGCCACCGCATGTCAGAGGAGCCGTAGTTAGTTTCAAAGAATTGGAGAGTGAAGAGGAATGAATAGAGAAGAGTTAGATAAGAAAAAAGAACAAATGATGAAACACTATGAAAACACCTTAGTTGCAGATATTTTTGGTGAGTTTTCATTTATCGATCACCTATTAATGACAATTGATTTTCTTGAATACGAAATTAAAGATTATAGGGATAAAGAAATGCACAACAATTGGGTATTAGCAGGTGGAGTAAGTAAACCAAGAGGCGAATTAAGATGAAAATGAATAGAGAAGCATTAGAGGAAGAAGCGAAGTCAATACAGGAGCGAGCGAAGATAGTACAGGCTGGACTACAGACCATGAAGAACCTACAGAAGTGTTTGGTACATGGTCACCGATTCGACTTGCATGTAGAACAAGATGAGTTTCATGAGATACTTCAGATGGGAGTGAGGTGTAGTGTATGTGGAGCAGAGACAGAACTGTTTGAAAACATTGCACTAGAGATGCCTGACGATGAGATGAAAGTCGGTCGCTTGGCTGCTTTAGGATTAGACGAAATAGATGTAGAGGAGCCTGAAGAGGAAGAGGAAGAGGAACCTGAAAAGAAACCTACTCCTTATGAATACAACCCAATGGAAAGACAAACACAAGAAGATAACGGGCCGTACAGAGTAGACACTAGGCGGTTTATGTTCCCCGGTACACCTTACTTACCACAGGAGGAATAAATATGGATATAATTGAAAGAGCAAAGCAAGATTTGAAAATGATAGTAACCACTAGTTGGATTAACTGGTGTGTAGAAAATGGAATAGATTGGGACAAGAGTTACCCAGTTATCAGTGACTTTGGTACTAAGTTTACAGTACAAATGCCTGAGAACTTGATACCGGGTCCGTTTGCAACACCAGCAACAGCGGGTGAAGAGGAATGAGCAGAAACATACGAGCACAGTTTGTCGATCTAGCAGAGGAAGTATTAGCAGAGGCTGACGAAGCACTGTCCGTTGATGTTATCATTGACAAAGTTGCTGCTAAAGCACTGACCAAGAAACTGAAAAGTGGACGCAAGCCTAGTAACAGATACTTACAGGAGATTTCCAACCGCACTGTCAATCATTTGTTTAGAGTAGACAAGCGGTTTGCTAAGTTTGCTCAAGAAGAGTGGCGTGTCAACTTATGGACACTATCGGAGGAATGAATATGAGTAAAAAGTATATGGCTAAAAAAGGACGCAGAAGATTTGATAATAACGGATATGAAAGCCCCGTATGGAAAGCATATTGGGCTAAAATAGACGCAGAAGAAAAAGCAAAACAGGAGGAATGAATATGAGTTGGATTGAAGAATGGTTTCCACCCGAATGCACCAAGTGCATGAAGTTCGGGAAGGAATGCAAGTGTAAAGAAAAAAAGGAGGAATGAATATGGAAAAGGACATTGGTAAAGCATATCCACAATACATTGTATGGCGTAAACCTGCTACAAGCAAGCGCCACAAAGGTAAGATGGAAGCAGTGCTTACCAAGGTCTATCCACCAAGCGGTTCACAAGTGGACATCAGATTACGCAACATCAATACAGGTGGGTTTACTAGAGAAGGTGTACGCCTGTCCTTAGAAGACGCAGTGTCTTTGAGCAAAGCACTGTCGAGACTGGTCGAACACTTAGAGGAAGAGAGGGAGAGTGAAGAGGTTGTTACTGGCTGAAGCAGCAATGCTGTCACGCAGACTCAAGGAGTCCTATACAAGATGGAGGCGTGAAACCGAATCAAGATCGGATGCCTTCAAAATATCAATCAAAGCACTGAAAGACAGACTCAGCGAGCGGGCTGAAGTAATTGAAGATGTGATAGATATACTCTATCCAAAGTATTCTAAATACGAGCAGCAGTTTGTTTCAGTCCTTTGGGTCAGAGACAATGTGTGTACTGAGTTGGGTATATCACCTATACACTGGAACACAGTCATGACTGGTAAGCCAATCGTTCCTCTTCTAGCAACCGAGTCTTCTGAGATAGGAGGCGAGGGCTGGACAATCAAGCAGGCACTGATGGCAATGCATCGTATAGAGGACGAGGGCGTACTACCTATGTCCCAAAACATGAATGAGGATGAGGCGCTGCTGTTTTGGTCTAGGGCACTGGGCGAACAGGAGCCAATGCCAATCGATAGGTTCTTGCAAATGCTTTCGTATCTACCTGAGTCAAACGGCATAACCAATCTACAAAGCATTCGCCACCTACTGACTACCATGAGTCCTCAAGAGGTAGCAATCAAGATACTACACAAGGAAATGATTACACCCAACAACGAACTATTCCTACAGCCGGGTCAACCATTCGTAGCACCGATCTATCAAGCATGGTCTTCGATGGTAGCGCCACCTGCTGTATACGCTGATGTGATGAAGGGGTCGAGAAGATACTTACACATCACTGAGTTCCCAAAGGGGTCATTCAGGGGCACCATCTATTCAAGAGACAGACAGATTGTAGGCAAGATGCACACATTCGATCTGCCCTTCAAGGTGGAAGCAATTGTAGAGATAGAGATGTCGGGTGACAAGATTACCAAGATAACTGATGCCTACTCAATTGGAGAGGACTGGGGTGTTTACAAACTAAATAGGGCCGAGCGGATTTCTATGGCGAATAGTTTAGAACCAAGCGTACCAGTTGATGGTGGTAATCTGATAGAGAGCGGGTCGGACATCGGCTCTCTGTTGAACCAACTAGACGGTAGAGAGCGACTGCGTTTAGTTAAGTCCGGCCCAGTGGAGATGCGTGATAGCAACGGATGGGTTGTCATACAACAGGCGTTCCACATACACTTCTTAGTAAGTGCAATCCGTAAGGATAAGGAATTCGACACAATCCTACGCCTGTCTGTCTTAGATGGTTATGAGACATTTGAGGTAGGCGAAAGCAGAATCCCGACTGATGTAGCCCAACACATAAGAACAAGGCTGGGTCAACAGGGGGTGCTTGCGGGGAAATCTTGGATGCCTATAGACGAATATGGTTTGGTTGTAGTAGCCGAAGTAACCGGCTTTGATCTTGAGAAGATGAAAGCCACACACTTGAATATACTATATGCAGATGATACACTGGGTTACAGTGATACATCACAACTAACAGATTTGATAGAATTAGCGGAGTGAGAAAAATGAAGAGATATGAAATGAAAGGGAGTGAAGAATTAGAAAGACTCAAAGAACAGGTCAAGAAGTTGAAAGAGGAAACTGAATACTTGAAAAAGCAGAAAAAATGGGAGCATGAGGTGTTAATGTACATGGAGGATGAGGATTTCTCATATGATGGGTTCCTGTATTATGTGGATAATGCAGGTTGGTGTAATGAATGTGATTCCGTGTCAGTAACCGAACAGCATTTACAAGGGGGTAGAACCCTTGAAAACCCTAATGCTGATGGTGAATATGAATGCTATTATTGTTGGCAAAAAAATGAGGATGAGAAAGTATGAACATATTCGTATTAGATAAGAACCCTGAGACAGCAGCAATAATGCACTGCGACAAGCATGTGCCTAAGATGTGCGTAGAAGCAGCACAGATGATGGCTTCAGCCCTGCGTAGACATGGTGCTACCGATGAGCAGATGCCACTGACTAAGAGTGGCACACCCTACAAGGGAGGCTACGCTTACCACCCATGCACAGTATGGGCTGGTGATAGCGAAGCCAATTTCATTTGGCTTGCTCGTCATGCAATAGAATTGTGTGTCCAATACGAAAATCGCTTTGGCAAAGTTCATGCTTGTAGAGACCCAATACATTCGATGATTGGATTGATACCTTTGTTTACCGACAAATACCCAAGTCCTAAAGCAGCACTCACACCATTCGCACAGGCTATGCCTGACAAGTATCGTGATGATGATGTGGTCAAAGCATACCGAGCATACTACCATTCTAAGCAATTCGCCACATGGGACAAGGGAATACTTGCTCCTAGTTGGTGGCGAGGCGTAGAGGTGATTAGGTGAGTTGTTGCCCGTATTTTATACATGGAAATTGCCAAGCAGGTTGGAGTGACGCAAAGGTATCTATTGACGAAGCCGAAGATGGGTCATGGACTCTATGGGCTTGCGATGGTTGCGGAACTGAATGGAAAGAGGTGACGGCATGATAGTATGGAGAGAGAAATACAGACCAAACAAAATAGACGACCTAGCAGGTTGTAAGGAATTCAAAGAAGCGGCCAAGTCTTGGCTAGCCAAAGGTAGTCTACCAGCAAATATGCTGTATGTAGGTCCACCCGGTGTAGGCAAGACCAGTGCAGCGTATGCACTAGCCAAGGAGATGTACGGAGACTACTTCGATCCATCCAACTTCATTGTAACCAATGCAAGTGATGAGCGTGGTATCGATTTCGTCAGAGAACTAAAGCACATGGCTAAGCAGAAAGGCATAGGAGTCAGGAGGCGCATATTCGTATTGGATGAAGCAGACTCACTGACACCTGCGGCACAGAAGGCACTGAGGCAAGTGATGGAGGACAGTCACAGAACTGCGATATTCATATTGACAGCGAATGACATCTCTCCGATACACAAAGCAATCAGAGACAGATGCCTCACATTTAGATTCAAACCCCTCGCTGATGAGGAGGCAAGGAAGAAACTGTTGGAAATACATACGGCGGAGAACTTGCCTATTCCGTGGCGAGAACAGTATACTATGTTGAACCGCTTAACCAACGGTAGTTTGAGACAAAGTATAGACATTTTAGAGGGTACACCTAAGACAGATGAAGGCCTGTCTCAGAAACTCAGACGCAGTACTGAGAGCCTGAACAAGGCAGCACTCAGTTTCGTTGGAGGAGACTACCAGCGACTAGCGGAGAACATGAAAACCAACCTCAGAGAGGGCAACAGTCGTGTCGCAACACTAATAGGGTTGAGACACCGAGGGCGGTCTCTACTGGAGGGTGGTCAGGACGATTGGTACGCATTTATGTTAACATATGGAGAGTTTATCCTGTTAGCAAACTTGTGGCCCGATGATGACGATTCCTTTGTAGACTACTTTGTAGCGAAATTAAGGAAAAACAAGGAGGAAAAAATATGAACGACGAGAGACAATTACCGGAGGGCGTACTAGAACGCCTACAAGGATATGCAGAAAGAGCACAGAAAAAGATAGGAGAGGCAGCAAACGAGTATTTTGCTTGGATAGAGCAAGAGTTTGCAGTGTCTGACTGGAAAGACGAAGACGATGATTTGCTGGTCGAGTGGGCAGAAATGTTTACACTTGAAACACGCAATCTTGGTAGCACTGGCGGCGGTGGCCGTGAAACAGTTACCTTCGTTGGTCAGTTTGTAGGCATTGATGACAAAATCAATGACTATAGAGAAAACGCTAGAGAGAAGGCAATTGCGTCTTACCGTAACAACTCCGGCCAAGCCATCGATAATGGCGTGGTTGGTATAGTTAAGGCGAAAGACGGAGTATGGCATGTCAACGGCGAGCCTACCAAAGAACGCATCGATGGAGACAAACTACCTTGGTTTGGACTACAAGTCGATGGCGATCTCATCTGTCTAATGAATGACAAGGGTACACCTATGGCACCTGAAAGCAGAGTCCGTAACCTGTACTTGCTTGGTAACGATAAGGAGAACTTCAACAGAGCAATTAGCATTTGGCGTGTTTCCCTTACAGGTAACAACATGTCTGAAGAATACGAATTCGGCAGACCAGTAACCTGTCAAGTAATCAGGTCTAACAAGGAAGGCGCTGATACAGTTTACACTAACAGGGACTTCAGCAAGACTATGGTATACACTGACTCTTTCGTAGAGGAAGATGATAGAGTACTACTTAGGCCTGAAAAGTATCTAGTTAGCACAGGTATGCACGAATCATATGTCGAAATAGACGAATTGACTGAGGCATACGAAGAGCGCAAGTTACAGAGCAGTAGCGGTAACTACTATGGTCCTACTATCATCACTAAGGGATATGTCAGTAGACTCAACCTAGAGCCTATGGACAATCAATACGACCAAACAGGTCGTGCATTTAGATTGAGCGTAACCAGCCCTAGCCTACAGCGTAAGTTCGGCAGGGACTCAGCAATGTCTGAAGTAACTGTATGGGTACCGGGCCGCATCTACGATGACAGTCATCCGTTTGAGTTTAAGGACAATTACGGCGAATGGCAACCATATGCAGAAAAGACACCAGTAATCATATTTGGTCGCATTCGTATGAGTGTATACAATGACCAAACCACCCCTAACCTAACAGCATTCGGTATCTATGTACCACCTCGTACAGCGAGACCGGGTGCTAAGGGTGGAGACACTAGCATAGACCAATTCAAGAACAACGGAGATGAATACTGATGGCAGGATTTGGAGCAATGAAGAAGAAGGATGAAGAGAGAGCAGAAGCGATCTTCCAAGCGGAGGCAGCAGAAGTAGACAAGCAGGTTGTAGAGGCGAAAGCCCCTGCACCTGCTCCTGTTTCTAAGAGCAACTTCCCTAACTTGGAAGCAGAGTTCAAAGAACAGACTAACCCTAACAGGATAAGACCTAGCAAGGTATTCTGTGGAGTTGTCGGACACGAAGGTACTGGTAAGTCCGGTATCGTGATTGACGGACACATGCACAAATACCCTGAAGGTATGCTGTGGGCAATGGATTTCGATAACGGAGCAATGGCCTGTAAAGAAGCACACTATCCGGGTTCTGATGAGAGAGTAAGAGTATGGTCTCCTTGGGTTATGCAATCCAATGATAGAACATCTTACGATTATCCTGAAACACACAATCGTGTAATGGACTTACTGCGCTATGCTGTAGAGTACGCACAGAAGCAATCTAAGGCAGGCTTTGGGGGCAAGAAACTCAACACCTTCTTAGTTACATCTGTAGACCAATTCGATCAAGTCTGTATGAACAACATGAAGATTTACGACTTAGAGGATAACAATGTAAAGGATGCAATTGGTGCTGCCAAGGTTGAAGTCAACCAAGGTATCGGTTGGAACTGGAACATCAGGTCAACTAGGTTCAAGCAGATGACAGCATTGTGTCAGAAACTAAACGCTCTAGGCGTGGATGTGTACTGGGAAACCCACCTCAAAGAGGACAAGGATGGCAAAGTCGGATTCGACGGCTGGAAGTTCGCATGGGAGAAGAGTGCAAACAACGACCTGTTCCAAATCATTTGGTGTCACGCCCGTAAGGTTCGTGGCGATGATGGTAAGGAAACAGGCGAGATTAGACACACAGCAGAGTTCTTCAAAGAGAAAACCAATTCTGACCTAAAGGGTCAGGAGAGGCTGTACTTCGTCACCAAGAAGGGCGAGCCTGCTCAATGGCACGGCTTGTCTGAACTGCGTGAAGGGGTTCTCTGAGTAAAGTGATTCACTAGGGGTTAATCCAGTAATAAGTGGCAAACTTTCAAAACTCGGAGATAGTGTCTTCTCTTGTACATGAACCGCTTTCCCCACCCGTGAGGTGATAATATGACAAGTTTCAAAGTAAGTAACAAAGATCTAGCCCAGTTCATTACAGGGTTTGGCAAAGAATTGCCTGACATTGTATTCAGGGTCAAAGATGAATATGTAGAATCGGCAGTGGGTAAAGACACCCACTACCTTAGACGACGACTGGCTGTTAGAGAAGCAGAGGCTGGCAACATTGCAGTAAGCGATGTATCTAGGCTACTTGCATTCTTGAAGGCCACAAAGACCGGAGAGGTCAGCATCAATCAGATGGGTAAGACATCAGTGTTGCATGTAGCCTGTGGCAAATCCACACTACAGTTGCCGACATCATCCTACCTGACTACTCAGAAGCAATTGCCTCTGATAGAAAGATTGGTTGGTGAAGGTGAAACTAACATGTGGCGGAGTTGGGCCAATTTTGACCTAGACTGTCATGGTATAGTAAACGGAGAAGACTTCGCCCCTGCGGCACAGTTTGACAAAGTAATTGGTGGCAAGTTTTCCTGTAAGTCAGCATTTGACCCATCAGGTGAGTATGTAGTCAGTGCGGGTTCAAAGGCCAAGGGCAAGATGTTTGTCCGTGTACCTATCACCAACTGTGAATCTAATAACGATACAGTGAACTCAGCATTTGCTTACTGGTTACCATCGCTACTGGCTAACCTACCACCGGGACCACTCAATCTCCACACAGGGGATGAAACAGTCCTTGTGATAGAGCAGGGTGACACTGGTTTCCTACTAGTCGTGATGGATCAAGAGTACGAGGAGGACTGAGTATGTTCTATCAGTGTAACTGTGGTAAAGACATACCTTATCACAAAGGTAACAAAAAGAAGCCACTTTGTCCACATTGTCATTGCTACCAAGGCGAAGGCGGTTGTAACGACTGCGAATGTTTGGGGGAAGAGGAGTGATTATCAACACCTACCGACCCGACCCTGAAGGACACGACCACATATACAAGAGATGGCGTGACTCTGAAGGAAACCTGATAGAAGAGCGAATCAGTGATTTTAAGCCGTACTTTTGGATTTTAAACAAAACGCCTGAGAGAATTGTACAGCGTGTTCTGTCACGATACCCCGGTAGTTCGATTGATAAAGAGGACACTGCGATTGCTCTAAAGACAGAGGACACACTGGTTAAGGTATATGCCTACAGACAAGCAGATGTCAGACAGATGCAAAAGGAGTTTGGTAGGACTTGGGAAGCAGACATGAGTCTAACCGACAGGTACCTCATAGATGAAATCAGAGAGATGCCTGAGTGGAAACCCCGTGTATGGCACTTCGATTTGGAATGGGATCCCCATGACAACTTCACAACTGTTATGTCTGTAGTGGACAACTACAACAATAGGAATGTCACATTTTGCTGGAGCGAAGAAACAGCAGAAATAGAAGAGAAAGGGTTCGTAAGAAAAGAGGAACGCCATGTAAAGCATGAAGGTGCCGACTTTGTTTACGAGCGTTTATTCTACACTGATGAAAAGTCAATGCACAGTGCCTTCTTAGATTATTTAGAAGAGTGCAACCCCGATATACTCATAGCCCACGCTATCATGTGGGCAGATTTACCTCACCTAGTCAGTAGACTGGATGAGTTCAGACGACTCAGCCCTCTTGGCCGTGTACTGAAACCACCTAAAGGAGAGCGTGGTTACAAGTACACTGCTCAGCCAATCATAGGCAGATTGTGCTTCGACACAGCAGCGCCCTACGACAGTGGTACAGGCTTTGAGCGTGTATGGAAGGATAGCGGTAAACCGCAATTAGCCAGTCGAAAACTAGACCACATTACAGGCCCCGATGTATTGAATTACGGCGGCAAATTTGACATGGATGTATTTACAGGATGGAGAGAGAGATTTGATGACTATTGTGATTATTGTATGCAAGATACTTTACTACTCAAAAGAATGGATGAAGAAAATCATGTCCTAAATTTCTTCTTATCATTACAGCGTATATGTGGTGTGACATTCACTTCATGTCACAATGTAACTAGATTCGCCCGTGGCCTGCTCAGCAGACGCACACACTGGAAGGCACCTACAAGGCCTGATGTAGAGAAACAGGACTACGAGGGTGCATACATTCCTCCGCCCAAACCGGGCAGGTACGAGGGTGTAGCGTGTGTAGATTACAAGGGACTGTACCCTTCACTCATTTTATCACATTCACTATCATGGGAAACCCAAGTAGATCGAAGTAGAGCCGGTGAAGACGGTGTACACAAGTTACCTGACGGCTCTTGTTGGGACCAATCCAAGAAGGGGCTACTTCCTCAAATTGTAGAGGAAATGTTTGAGTTGCGTGATGAATACAAAGGTAAGATGAAAGCGGCAGATAGCCCTACAGAGAGGGCTGGCTGGAATACAATGCAACTTGCTACCAAGCGAGTGATGGCGAGCCTATACGGTATGGTCGCCAGTGCTCATTGGGGCTGGTGTGACTTCGACATAGCCAACGCTATCACAGCCTGTGGTAGAGAGGCAATCAAATTCCTAATGGAAGAATCAGAGGCTCAGGGCTACGAGGCTCTGTATGGTCACACTGATTCAGCATTCGTGAGTGTACCATTCGATGAGGCACCGGCATTAGCCAAGCATCTGACAGACAAGGTACAAGTTGATCTCAACGCAAGTCACCTATTCGTGGAGTTTGAGGCATATATGCCATACTGGTTAGTAGCGGGGAAAAATCTCTACTACGGTATATGCTCTTGGCCCCCTGAAGATGAGGGTAAGCCTAAGTCGGCTCGATTCGGTAAGATTTCTACTCTCGCACCTATCTCTCGCAACTTAGAGAGAGATGTGCTAAACTTGGTATGCCAAGGTGCATCAGAAGCAGATGTAATAGACCATGTTAGGCCTATTGCACTCAAGATACAGAAGGCCAAGGTCGATTTGAAAGAGGTAACTGGAGTAACTAGAATATCTAAGAAATTGAAGGATTATGCCAAGCCTACCTTGGGTGCTAAGGCTGCTGTGTATTACAATAAACACATGGCAGAGCGATTCAGCCAGCCCAAGTTTGATGAAGGTGACAGTGTACCGTGGGTATATGTTGCCTCTTCTCCTGACTGGGCCGCACCTACAGATATAGTCTGTTACAAGGACATATCTGAGATGGAGGGCTTTACGCTCGATTGGGAGAAAATGGTTGACAGGTTAGTTAAGCGCAAGGTCAAGCCGATATTCCAAGCCCTTGAATGGGACTTAGAATCGGCTTCAGGTGCAGCACGACCAAAGAGGTATTGGTGATATTATGACAAGAGATTTTGAAGCATACAAGAAGTCCACATACAAGTGGGAACCGGGGCACGAATTACATCTACGAATCACTAAATCTAGCCTGACTAGTGACTTCGATTACTGTCCACAGCAGTATCATTACAAGCGTAGAGAGGGACGCAAGACTCCTCAAACAGACGCTATGGTTAAGGGTATCAATATACACAATGCTATGGAAGAGTTCTATGTATATGTTAGACCCAACATCAACAAAGTACTGAAACTACTCAATGAAAAGAAGAGAGATGAAGCACTCGATTTGTTTATCAAAAGTGTACCTGAGCCTGAAGAGCCTTGGGAACTAGGAGAAGGCCCAGTTATAGTAAAAAGGCTGAATTGGGAGTTGGATCGACTAGAGGCTACACAGGGTGAAAACTTCTTACCAGTCATTAACGAAGATGAGATACATGTATTCACTGAGCGTGAGTTTGTACATAATGGGGAAACTCACATTGTACCTATTCACTTTGCTGGTATGATAGACCGTGGATTTGAAAACGATGATGGCACTATTAGCCTGATGGAGTTAAAGACAGGTAAATGGAAGCAGAAGTGGGACAAGAAAAAGAATGATTGGGCCGATGATAGATACAAGGTACAGGGCATGCGCAAAGAAATGGCATACTACGCTGACTTACTCAAGATGGCAGACCACCCACTACAGAATGTAACTCATTGGGGCTGGTTCTATCCTGACGGCTCCTGTGGCGATGATATGGAAGGTGTCAGGTTCATAGATAGTTGGAAGCACGAGAAGGTAGTTAAGTCCTATTCTAAGTCCTTAGATAAGGACATCAATAATCTGTTAGAGGCCTACTTTACAGACAACTTTCCACCAAAACCACACCAAGGTAAATGTGCTTGGTGCAGTTTTACTGAAGATTGCCCCGCATGGAAACCCGGCGGTGAGCATCACTGGCCGAGGTGGTAAAATGCACATGACTTTTGATTTTCCAAGAGAAGTATTAGAACTAAGCACAGAGAAGGGCAAAGGCTTCAGAAAACTAGTATCAGACACTGTTCAGTTTGAAAGGTACTGGGCTGGTAAAAACGGCGTATCTAATGCCTATATGACAGTCTATGGTTACCGTGCTACCGAAGCACCCAATCACAGGAGAGTCAACCTACAAACACCTATCATCAGGCACTTTGTACTCGATTTCGATCCCAAGGACTTTACTAATCCTAAGCGACCTGATGTACCACTTGAAGTACCTCTGAATCAGACACTGAAGTTACACCAAGAGTTACTAAAGAATGACATAGAGCATGGTGTGTGGTTTAGTGGGGGTGGCTTCCACATATGGATAGCACTATCGGAGATATACACACCTGCCAGCGGCTCACATCTGTCGGCAATCAGAGAAGCAGGTATGAAACGAGTCAATGACTGGATAAAAGATTTAGATTTGTTTTGTTCAGACCCCGCTGTACCATTTGATACAAGTGGACTCATTCGCATTCCTAATTCCTACAATGCCAAGCGTGGATATTGGAGTATTCCTCTGAAAACAGAGGATTTACAAAATGGAGTAGACCATATTTTAGAACAGGCCCTTGATGCAACAAGCGGTGTCATTTCTTATGGTTCCAAAGGTGTAAAACTCAAAGTGAAGAAGCCGGGGGAAAAGAAGGGGGTGTTCCAAAAGAATACTGCTCCTCTCGATCTACCGACTCTCAAAATGGATGGAGTAATCATACTCCCCTGTCTAAACCAAGCCGCCTGTCAAGTGGGCGGGAACCCTAGTCACGATGCAAGGGTACAGTTAGTAAAGTATCTAGCAAAGCGTTTGCGGCACTTCTTACCACTTGACAAGTTCTCACCCGATGTACTACAAGGTCATACAGAGAAGATTGTTTCGTTTATCAAGAGTCTTCAGTGGGCTGACTTTGACGAAGGGGTAACTAGATACCAAGTACGGACTATTGTGGGTAAAGACTATCCTCAAACCTGTAAGATGCTATGGTCTAAGGGTCTATGCATGGGTAAGTGTCGATACTGGGACAAAACGGGGGCTGTAGAATGAAGAAGAAAACACTGTATATGTCTCGTATAATTAGAGTATTTGAAGCAGAGAAGGGTGCACTCAGTACTAACGAAATATACGATATGTTACTTTCACAAAGGTCACATAATGGTAGACCCTATAGTAAAAGCCCCGGAAAAATGACATTGACACAGATTTTGAGCAAGTGTCCTGAATTCAAAAAAGTAGGACATCGTAGCAGAACAAAGAATGGTAACCGTGAAAGGATCGGTGTGTGGAAATTAGCAGAAGAGGGAAGTCCATGAAGCAACACACATTTCATGGTGCAGAATGCAGCATATGTAAAAGAAGCATCAAGACCAATAATAAGTCTAAAAGAAGCATATGTTTCAGGTGTAACAACAAGGCACCGCCTGACAAATATAGGTGCAAAGGAATGAATTCTAAAGGAAATCGCTGCGGACAATGGGCCAAGGTAGATAAGGAGCATTGTGCCCATCATGATTCCAAGGGGGAGTAGACTCATGTGGAAGGTAATACAATTTGTCGAAGCGTTGCTTCTGATAGTGGTATTGGTACCCATTCTATTGATTTTATATCCTTTACACATAGTTAATGAGAAGGTGTTTGGATGACTAAGGTACCATTAATTATTGACTCTAATGAAAGAGGGCCGCTGAAAGATGCCATCGTTAGGGCAGCAGAAAGACAGGGCATTCCTATCAAACAAGAGTTCCTACAGGGCATGGGGGATTACAAAGCAGGGGATGGGCACATAGAGTGCAAAAGTATCTCTGATTTGTTTCAATCTACCTATTCAGGGCACCTGATGAGACAAATGGAAAACCTAGACGCTAATTGTCAGCGAGTTTTCTTAGTGATACATGGAGATCTAGCGAAGTATGTCAAAATATCAAATAACCAAGGTAGAAAAACCACCTATTCCAAGGCCCTCAACACATTAACCGGAGTCATTGCTCGCATTATGGCTGACTTCGATTGTCATGTTTGGCGGGCTAACAATTACAGTGAGGCGGCTATGTTCGTCACCAAATTACATTCCAAACTACATACCTCTGCATCAAGTCATGGTGCAAAGGCAATCACTAGAGTCAGCACCAATGATATTAGGGCTGATATGTTACTTTCTATACCCGGATTCGGGCAAGACCTAGTAGAAAAATTACTAGATAAATGTGGCTCTATTGAAGAGATGTTACATGTCGAATCCATTAAACAGGTGAGAGGAATGGGTTCAGTTCTGCGCCAGCGATTAGTTGAGGTTTTAACTAGCGAAGAACCAGTAAAGGTAGAGAGAAAATACAGTAAACGGAGAGGAAAGATATGATTGAGCACAGCGTAGAGCACTATGAATGCATGCAGAAATACCCTATTTTGAGAGGATATTTAGAACACTTTAGAGAAGTATCAAAAGACAACGAAATACCCGGCCTACTATCATTTTTCTTTATTCTAGGGCAGACTGCTCTACCATTTGTAAGAGTACCAATTGGTGCCTCTAACATCGATCCAAGGGTGAGTGTGTTTTGGATTCAAGACACTAGGACTGGTAAATCAGTGGCGTTTGAAATCATACAGCGTGTAATGACATCTGCTGGCTTAGATTGCGTTGATTATACAACTGGTACTGACTCCGCTATGGTCGGCTCTTGGAGTCGGGACGAAGATGGCACATTGCACCAAACACCGGGGGTGTTAGCGGGAGCAAAGGGGATGAACTTCGATGAAGGTTCCATTATCCTAAAACCCACCCAGCACTCAGAACAAACTGTTTTGTTTTTACAATCGGCATTGAATTCTGCTGGAACTGGTAGAAACATATTGACCAAGCACATGAAAGATGGTACAATTACCATCGAGTCTTTAGTGTCACTTTGGATTACAACATTCCCTCCACAGGGTATCAAAGAGCATGTACTTGACAAGGGTATTTTCCAAAGAGTACTAGTTTATTGGAGGCACTGGACTCTTGAGATGAAAAGAAACATTGCTCACGAATTAGCAGACTCTGTACACAACCATGTTGACTTTGAAGTATCATACGACGAAGTAGTTGACTTCTTTAAAGACTTGAAGGACAACTTGCAAGCAAGGGTATGTGACTTAGCCGGAATTAGTGCAGATGAGTGGGGTAATTCTACTCGTGAGATGCAAGAAGGATGGACTAAGGCGGTAATGTACGATATGTTCACCTTAGATGCCACCTATCGATCTGCTCTACATCAGGCAATTGATGATTATTACGACTTAGTAGAAAACATGGACCCTAAGAAGCAGGGTGTATGTGCATCATTCATTATGGGTCTACAGAATTACACCAATGTATTAGCCCACCATATGGCTATGTTGGAAGGTACTTGGGTGGTCACTGGAGACCATGTAGATATGGCTAAAGAGATTCTATACGACCTGTATCACAATCTAATTGACTGGCTGGAATCAGAGGTCAAGGTAGGCATGGCTAATGCTACTAAGCGTAAGATGCAGGCTAGTTGGAAAGGCGCTTATTGGCGCTGCGAGCAATATGATTTCAATGACAACCGAGGGCCGGGATGGGTCAAGAAGGCTAAGGTTATGGAAATGTTCGGCAAGAGTGAGAATCTAAGCAGTAAACCGGGCATTAATAACAAATACAATGAATCGGGGAAAAGTCTGTTTGAGGAAACCCGTGATGGGAAAAGTAAGTATGTCAGATTGCTCAAAGAGCATAGAAGTAAGGGGGATTAAAATGGAAAAAAACTGTTCTCTTTGTCATGCTAAGTTTGAGTACAAAGATGAAGGTATAAGTGGGTACTTCGGTCTATTGAAAGTAGATTTCTGCGACTTCTGCCTTGCCTGTATGGGCGCTATGCATGAAAGCCTCAAGGTTTTACTAGGTGAAGAGGAATGAAAGGCAAGCACTTTGTCGTGTTCGCCTATGGTAGTGAATTTTCACATATGGTGAATGCCCCCGAAGTGGTAATTGTCACTAGTGATGATTACTTATCGGTATACACTAGTCACCGATCTTATATCAATTCAAAGCCAATTTCTTATTCAAAAATACAAGACGAAATGGCCTATATCGTAGATAATGGAGGTATATTGGTCCTAAAGAATACTCAGCCCTATGGCCTGAATACTTCTTGGACAGGTATAGACAAAGGTAGTCCTAGTGATATGGTTGACCATATTGAAAGGCATATCATGGATATAGATTTAGAGATAAAGCGTATTTCGGAACAGCAATTAAATCTAAACGATTTAGATTTGGAGTATTCCCTGCATACAGAAATGTATGCCCCTATTTGGCAGAAGGGCAGTGAACTGTCAATAATTAAGCACTGCATCGATGATGCGAATATCATACTCACCCTAGTACAGCGCTGTAGTAGCGCAGGTGATATAAGGGTGAGACTAAGAGACAAGGGAGTACCAAAGGAGTATGATGTAGAATGGTAAACAACGGAGATCAACAACAAACAGCACAGAGCCTAAACATTCGTGCTGCGAAAGCAATCGCAGACACGGTTAGAAGTACGCTAGGTCCAGCGGGAATGGACAAGATGATGGTCGATGGAGGTGGCAATGTCATTGTAACAAATGACGGCGCTACTATCCTTCAATCACTAGATGTATCACATCCGGGCGCTAAGATGATAATTGAAGCGGCTAACACTCAAGAGAGTATGTGTTACGATGGTACGACCAGCACAGTAGTATTAGCAGGGCAACTGCTGAGCAATACTGAATCACTATTTGAAAAGGGCCTACACCCTAATGTTATCTGTAAAGGTTACAGACAAGCAGCACAGTGGGCTACTGAACACATTCCAAGCCTAGCAGAATCTGCCAAGCCTCACTTGAGGCATGTAGCGCAGACATCGATTACAGGTAAGTCATTGGAATCCGCTATGGAACATGTCAGTGAACTATGTGTTAAGGCGGCAGAATTGGCAGGTGGCGATTTTGAGCGCATCCGTGTCCTGTGTCAGCCCGGTGGAGGCTTAGAAGATTCGACATGCTTCTCAGGTGTAGTATTACACAAGGAATTCATGTTACCTGCTATGCCTCTCACACCTGAAGGCAAGGTACTACTAATCAACACTGGACTCAGTAACAAAAAGAATGAGGACAATGTACAAGTGTCACTTGGATCTGCTGCTGAGTATCAACAATACCAGCAGACTACAACTAGGGATATTTGGGTCAAGAAAGCAGAGTCTATCATCGAGCGCCTACCTAATGGTGGTGCAGTATTGGTCAGAGACCATGTAAACGAGGTAGTTGCGGCTACTTTGGCTAAGGCCAATATCAGCGTAGTTCAGCGTTTACCTGAAAGTGTTACTACTAAACACCTCTGCGGCTCACACTGTTGAGGACTTAGGGGATGCAGTAGATGCAGACATCGAGTGTACTACTATCGGTGACATGAAGTATGTCGTCGTCAAGGGCACAGGTGAAGTCACTACTCTTATCCTAAGAGGTGCTACTAAGCAAACACTAGATGAGACCGAGCGTGGATTTGAAGATGCTCTCGGAGTCGTATGTGTAGCCTATAACACCCTCAAGGTCGTACCGGGCGGCGGTGCCGCATATCTCAACTCTGCTATCAATCTAAGAAGCAGGGCAGCAGAGATTGGTGGTCGTGCTCAGATGGCAATTGATGCCTTTGCAGATGCATTGGAATCGATACCTTCTACCATTGCAGAGAATGCAGGTCACGACCCACTAGACATCGTACTGGCGCTCAGGAATGAGCACTTGTCGGGTAACATCGATTATGGGCCTAACATCGAAGATGGAGGCACCTGCTCAATGAAGGATGCCAATGTATGGGAACCTCTCAGCCTAGTCAAGCAGGCGATTCAGTCTGCTAGCGAAGTCACTATCAGTATACTACGCATCGATGACATCATCGGTAAGCGTGGCGAGTGATTATTGCCTAGAAGCAGTAACTAATTCTCTAGCAAAGCGCCCGTAGGGAAACCTGCGGGCCTTGCTAGACTTAGATCGAGGCAGGGACTTATCACCCAACTTACACATATGCCCGCAAAGAGGACATTCCTGAATTGCCGTACCTTTGCCGGAAAAGTAAACGCCCTTTATTACAAGGGGTATGCTTTTCTCTTCGCAACTGACGCATTCTATCCTCAAAGCGGCGAGTAATTTCCCCATAGTATCAAGCCTGTAAGAATAGTAGGTGCCAATCGGTACCATCGTATGCGAATCTAGCATACTTACCATTGGCTATGTTGATAGCGGCAGCGCTAGAAGTTTTATCGTCACTTTTAGCAGTAAATACTGCATTGTAAGAGTTAGCAGTAGATATGTTCCTAATCTCAAGTACATAGCCGGGGGGAAAAGTCCCACTTGGGGTAAGTGTAGCATGTGCACTTCCCCCATTAGCATTGATTAACCATATGTTCGCTTGGTCGAAAGTGAAACTGGTATTAGCGGTTATTATCTTGACTTCATCAGGCCCTAACCTATGAGTGTGCATGGCCTTAGTGCCATTCAGTGTATTAGATGCTGCGTAAAAGAGCATGGCATTAGATTCAGTTGTATGGCTTTGCCAAATAGCACCAAATTCACTATTAGTCAAATCGCTACTTTCAGGAGAGCCATACATTGCCGCAAGATCGGTATGGTGAGTAATCTTGTTATTAGCATGACCTAAGTCAGTACCACCTGTACTCATAGTCCTAGTACCCTTAGACATGTGCTGAAGATACATAGGGCTGGTTCTGATGAATACCCTTCTATCATGCAATATAGGTGTAGCGCTCAAAGAAGCAGTTACATTTGCAGTACCTGCCGTCATTGTATAGCGCAATACACCTAGTACAATCGATTGATGATTCTTACGAGTATTGCCGATGGCTGGATCGGTCAAAAAGCCAGCAGGTATGAGTGGCGTACCTACACTAGGGGCCACTGGGGTACCTACTTCGTACCTTATTCTAGTAGTAGTTCCGCTATCAGAGCATATGTAGATTACAACAAATACATCGCTGGTGGCAGTAGGTACGGCTGGCAATTCGCCATTAAAATTAGCAGTACCAGTAGCACCAATTGTGATTTGTTGAGTAGCACCAATTCCTCCAGCAAACTTATACAATGCTCCATCAAGTACACACCACCCTCCATGAATAGTAACCACACCTGATGATGCTGTTTCAATATAACCGGGGGTTGCAGTAGAAATAGCATTCCTATTACTATCACCAACGGCGCTATCTAGTAATCTAATAATGCCGTTACCATGTATGCCTTCATATGGGTTAGTTAAACTCGGAGATGATAGCCCATCTCCATCTCTTAGCCCTTCAGCACTAGTGCTCATTCCGGCTGCGCTTGTATGTCCTGCTTTTGGATTCGTCATGAATTCACCTCAATAATTGCTGAGAAAACGATTTCGTTATCGTTAGTCTTAGTAATTGAGTCGTATGTGTACCTTGCTATGGCAGTAACATCTGTCGCATCGCTAGGGTTCTTGTATTGTATTACTACTTCTTTTAGTGTATTGTTGAATGAACTACTAAGTGGTATTTTGGCTTCAACGGATAGACTATGTTCGTCCAATACCCTCACGGTAGGTGTAACTACAATCGCCGGTTGAGCGGCCCCTGTATCATCCTGTGTTGCTAGTGTTCCACCAAAACCGAATACTACTTCGTTTATTCTCGCCTTTAGCGTGTCTATCATAAATCTATTTGCTTCGTTTAATAATGGCATATCAGCCCCTCCTTCTATTTGAGAATGTACCCTTATTCATCTTTATCTTTAGGTGGTCGTTTGCAGACTCAGGTAATGTATCGATAGAGATTAAAAACAACTCTTCGTTATTCTCAACCGCATAAGGTGATGCCTTAGTAATGACTACTGATGTAGTGCTTGCACTACTTAACTTACCTAATAGATTACCATTAGCCTTGTAAACAAATGCGTCTGCTTTACCTGCACTGATGATGCCTGATGTAAATATAGAGTTAGCATTAGTACCATCAGTTGTAAAGTTAGTAGTGCCTACAGCATAACCCCCACCATTGTTGATTAATATACCAGTTGACTTCAAATGCATTCTACCATGAACTGTGTTTCTGTTAGATACCCCAATCGCCATCCCACCAGTTGGATCTTTAACCCTGCGGGTTTCAATGCGCCATGCAATTCTAACATTAAAGCCAAATGCAGTAGCAAACTCTTCCCTGTTATATTGGCGATTTCTTTCTTCGTTATCACCTGTGCTAGAACTGATGTCTACTTCTTGGAATCGTTGTAAAATGTCTTCTATAGAGCCTTCGACTGAGTTAATGTCAATATCTGATTTACGCTCTGTAAGATAGTGCCTAGTAGACAAAACTACCTTGCGCTCTGTAGTCGTTAAGGTATCATATGACACAATGTCTCCCGGCTGTACTTTACTCGATAGCAATGTACCCTTCAGTTTCTTATTACCCTCTGCTTTCTTTGCCATAGAAAGTAACCTACGACCAATCATTTTAGCACTGGCTTTAGTTACGGCTGTAGGGGCATAAATGCCACCGGGTATTTCGTTCACAGTGTCCTTTTGAGGACCAAAGTCGTCAACCTGTACTACATTTTGGTCATTATTAGCACGGACTTTTCCCCGAACTACTACCCGGTTGAGTGTACTTTTCCCCACCGATTCTACATCGCCTTCACTAACCATTGTGTTAGTAATGCGATGCTCACGACCATGTTTACGCTGGTGAGAGTAGTGTATGTTGCCAAACTGATCTGTGCTGGAATTGTAGCCGTCGTGTTTGGCTAAAAAGCGCATTGCGCTGATACCGTCTACTCCGTAAAAGTCCTGTGCTACGAATGTGCCACTTGGGTTTTTAATAGTCAGCCCGTTGATTGAACTAGTACTGGCCTTTGCTATACGACTGACTAAATCTGTGGTCCTTAGACCGACATTTATTTTTTGACCTATGCGTACTGTTTTGTCTGTAAAGCCTATTTGCTTTAATTCTCTACCCTTTAAATTGTTTAGCCTATATCGACTACCTTTAGCACTATGCTCTATAGACGCAGGGACTAAGGCTTGGTCAGGATTATCTGCACCTATAATCAAAGGAGGAAGACTAAGGTTAGCGCTTAAGGTCGGTTTATTAACTTTATCTTGTCCTAAAAATATGTTACCTGTATATCTATGTCCGTCACTAATGTTATGGCTTAGCCTAATGGTATCTTCTTCTTCGATTAAAGAATACTTTCGATCGTGAGTAGGCATAAAATCACTAGATGTCGGTACTTTCACTAAAAACCCACTTTGTTGTTTAGTGTATTCTCCGTGACGGACACCATTATCTACGAACTTAGGCTTGCGCACGACTTTCATAATTGCATTCTGCACTGCGTCAGCACGACCAGTTGCAAGATTCTTACCTAGTGCCATGTTCACTCCCCGCTATGGTCTCCTGTATTATAAGTTGCATCACCATCGCTACCCTTTGGATGTAGGGTCTGACTGTGCCTCGGCTGTACAGTGAAATCGCCTTCTTCATCATCAGGAGACTTGCGACTTGCATCTGCTCTAAAGTGCTCAAGTGTGTTCTCAGACATGACTACTCTTGCTACTGGAGATCGGATGTCAGTCTTGTCATATCCTGTTACATCGACACCCTCAATCTTAGGCCCCTGACTTGTAGGTACTGTTGTACTAGAAGTAGGTGTAATTGAGTAAACTGGCGCATATGGTGGGCTACTCGGAGTCCCTGTCAGTGCACCCGGAGCATCGCTTGTGAATAGGCCATATTTACCGCCACTTGTCGCTCTATAGAAGTTAGAGCCAACTTGGTCAGCACTAGTTTTCATTACAGGTGCTGGTCTAAAGAACTGAACATGTTTACTGTCTAATACCTGTACTGGGCGGTACAGGAATTCGATAGTGGAATCTGTAAAGTTAGTATTTTGAATGATTGGGTCGTGGTTAGCATCTTGGTACGGATTAGATGTAGAAGATACACCAGTTTGACCCCAGCCTTTGACATCTAATACGCCTGAATACCTACTCCATTCCATGATGTAAGTTCCACCAAGCGGCCAATAAGCGTGAGCGTTGGAGAATCTTGTAATTCCCGCAACCGGATTAGTACTGAAGTTTAGAGCGGTCAAATCGAAGTTACCTAAAGTACGACTTGCGCCTGTCATGGCCCCTCGTAAGTTTGTCCTCTGCCCTACTTCTCTGTCAGTGTGTAGGCTGGCTGCTTCAGTAGACATGATGACATATTCTCTGCTAACACCATCGTTTAGTTCAGCAATAGTGTCCACATCTAGTCCCATTCTCATATCATCTCTAGCAACTGGGTCAACTAGCCTTGTATCAGCGGTTACGGTCTCTACACCTTCACCTACAGAAGCACTAGGTTTGAGCAAACCATCTTCGTCTGCCAAGTCTAACCTAGCGCTTATTCCTCTCTCTATTTCACCCGACTGTAAAGTTAAGTTACTAGGCCTCACTAGTCCTTGACCAAAGGCTGGCTCTGCTGTGCTATGAGACAGCACTAATCCAGTAGCATCGTGCGTTTCGCTGACATCCATGAGCATGCTTTCGTTAAACACAGTGGGCCAGCGCACTCCTCTGCCATCACCTCTGTCTCCGACTCTAAGTGCACTAGCAGGGTTAAACCAATCAGCCACGCCCATGTTGCTAGCGTCATTGTTAGCGGTATTAGCGTTGCCACTGTAACGGTCATTGCCATCTCCACCAAACAAAGCACCGGCAGCAGGCCTATGAGCAACATTAGTGTCCGCATATGCATCTTCAGGATCCCAAGAAGGTCTAATTCCAAACCCTCTAACTGGGAACCTGCGTACATCTTCTCCACGAGTATTGCCCCACCAATCTACCATGTAATATCTGTGCGCATCGGCTAATTCGGATATACCCTTACCAGCATTATCGCCCGGATATTCTCTTCTAACTGTAGATGCGTTCCTAATTGTCCTTACTGCACAGCCGAATGGCTCTGACATTCTACGACCATCACTGTATCGCACTTGACGACCAATTTGGTCTTGGTTTAGAAGTGCACTAACCTGAGTCAGTCTTTCTAAAATACCAATGTAAGTATCACTTATTGATGAATCACCTATTGTCCCTGTGTCTGTCCCTACATAGTCCCAGCCACCGGCTTTATCATCTTGCTGTACAAGAGGACCATTGTAATAACCAAGCAAAGCATTAGCGTTGGCAACTTCTAACCAACCTCTAACATAGTTAGCCCAGCGTGGCCTATTGTAAGCCTGCCTTAATCCAAATCTAAACCCAAAGCAATTGTTGCGAGCATAAGCAGAAGCAGATGTCAATTGTGCGTATGTCCTAGTCCTAACTCCAGTATTGTCATCAAACCCACCACAATCCATTCCATGAGTTTCACCACCCCATCCAATCAGTGCATCTCCGTAGGCTTCTAGGCGACTTATTGCCCCGCCTCCATGAGAGCCTCCGGGCCAAAAGCCTGCAAAGTTATACTTCTCTGAACTATCTGTACCACCTTGGTGAGACAAGTTGCCATCACTATCGATCTGTGCCGCTGTGTAAATTGTACCGTCTGCTGATAGGCCAGCACTGCCCGGTGGACTCAGCCATTTCATCGCTAGTCCAAATGGCCCCTTGCTTGCAACATAATTGAAATCATGATAATGTATAGTCTCAAAGTGCTCAGGTATATGGTTGTAAGGTTTCTTATCAACAGGCGTATCTGCTACTCCAGTCTTGTCATAGAAGTTGCGAGTTCCACCTGTAGCGGTGTCGCTGTACCAAGTAAACGGTCTACCTAGATTAGGGTGCCACATACATAGGTAAGCGTCGGGTAGATGTAGTGAATTTGTGTCAGCAGTTCCGTTTGCTATAGATGTGTAGATGCTTTCTTCTCCTACCTTCCTCCTTTGAGGTAGTAGTCTTGTCATTATACTACTCTTAGTATCTAAGAACACAGAATCAGATGCATATGTATCATAAGGTCTAGTTAATTTCAGCACTGTGTCAGCAGCAATGTTAGCCCAAAACTCTGCGCTACCACTTACGCTTGAAAATATAGTAGATACCCCTAATGTAGCATGAGCAAGTGTCCCAGTCCTATTACCATAGGTTGCAGTATAGCGTTTACCGCTTTTAGTGTACTCTAACTTTTCCCCGTAATATGGGGCTACAGGGAATAAGTCGTTATTATCGACTGTGATTGTAGAGCCGCTGCTATCAGTTGCAAGTACAACACAGGTAGGGTTTAGACTTCTATTGCGCCTGTGCGCCTCATAAATATCCATAAAGGAAGTAGGGTAGCCAGCGATAGTCAATTGGGCACCTACGCAGCCGTAAGACATTCTACAGAATTCGTAATAATTGTCAGGCTTGTGCCACTCTAAATGTCTAAACTTCTGAGCAGCAGAATCCCCAGCACCATCTTTGTGCAATATCCCCCACCAAGGTATTGTGACTGTATATCCCGGCGTTGCACTAGAGAACATACCCGGCTTGTAAGGTAGACTTCTACGACTCAGTGAAGGAGAACTAGACTCTTGTACACCAAGTGGGTTATAGAGGCCGAGTGCAGGCATGTTGGCGAAGTGGCTACCGGAATCAGGCTCAATATCAAGAATGACCTCATTGATAATTATTTCACAACCCCTAACATCAGCCATTATAGCCTCTGCTAATATGAGTGTATGTGCACCATTTGTACTGATGTCTTGCTCGATAGCAATGACAGTGTTGACCTGTTGCCCAGTCAACTCCACTACTTTGTCTCCACTTTCAGATGGCGCTTTGTTTTCAGTACCGTGGTTAAGATGGAAACCTTTGATTTGTTGTGCAAATACATTCGGTTGTATTACAATTTGGTATGCGCCCACTTCCATTGGATCGGGGAAGTGATTGTTGAGAGTATATGTTCCAGCAGCCTCTAGTACCAACTCGTGACCACCGGCTGCATTCTTACTACCTGCATCACCAACGGATGCAGCGACACCATATCCTTCGTACTTGATTTTAGTTTCAGTCAATAGAGTGAAACCTCCACCGTGGATGTCAGAAGGAGCGAATGCAGCAGTTGGGCCGGAGAAGTAAATGTAAGGGTCTCGACCCGGCTCATGCGTAGTCGAAGTAGCGGTTGTGCTCGTTCTAGTCCCTTCATTAGTACCAATCAGACTATTGATAGCAGGTGCATTGTTAGAAGTTCTACAACTTTGGTTTAACTCGTACAGGCGCTGATATGCTGGATGAGCATAATGGCCCGGCATCAATGCCATTGTTGGGTTAACATAGTGGTGACCCATACGAGGTATAGGCATAGGTGTCATCTTAGGGCTTGAAGTCCCTGCAAGATGTATGTAAGGAATCGATGGGTTTGTGAAACTACCGCTACTTGCAGGCAGTTTGTCATATATTTCAAACCAATCTGTAATCTTCATATCAGGGCTAGCACCACTATATTCACTGTGGTCACGCAACCTTCTCGATGCGTATATACGAGTACTACCTGCTGGCATGTAATAACTAGGTGTTATGTTGACTTGGTGGAAAGAATTTTCTTGTATAAATGTTTCAAAATCAGGACCGTACACTACACCTGTAAACTTTTTGGCACTGCTACTGTTATCTATACCCGTGTATGAAACAATTACTCCTTTACCAGTTTCTTGATTGTATAGTCTCAAAAAGTATCTACCCCCACTAAGTTCACTAGGGTCCGTATAGACAGAAGAACTTATGTCTTCAGGTGATTGTGTTATCAAGTTGGTTCCATCTACACTAAGGTATGTTCGCTCTTGTGACTCACCATACCTGTAAGTCATACTTGTGCTCATCTTGGTTACATGGAAATAAAGGCTGCGATCGTGTGGCTCGTAAGCCGTGGTAAGTGGTTTATGACCAGTATAATCTTCCCAACCCTCTGATGTTGATGCCGGGAAACCTAATCGATGCCTGTGCTTAGTAGTTGAAACATCTGTTCTATCTTGACTTAGATGCTCCCAACCATTATTTTCCCATGTAGGCCATAATCTAGGACCGGGACTTTGATTATCAAACAGGTTTCTGACAAAGCCACCCTCTTCTCCTTGAGCAGGGTGCTGCAAACCACCTGAACCAAATGTTTCATTCTGATACGCTTGTATTCTATCAAAGCCGGGCCTTATTATGATATTGCCCGGTATTTCATCAGGATTAGGTAAACGGATTTTCATATTAGGTGAAATACCAGTACCTGCTAAGGCAGGTGCTAAACCTTCTATCTCCCTGTCACTTACATGTCTGAAGTCCATGATGACAGTACCTAATGGCGAACCGCCTTCTAAGCGATGTTCCTGCCCAGTATCATCTACCACCATCATGCTTTGGAATTGCAATTCTTCATTTGGTATCATTAGTGCGTTTCTTATCTTCTTAGGGTGCTGTTCTGCCAACTGAGGGTGGGCTAATTCTTGAGCCTGTATAACTGGGAACATAGCAGAATTAGTAGATTCAAAACTAAATCTAACATTACCAAGTATTTTCTCGCCAACTAACTCATATCTCTCTTCCCCTACTTTTCGCTGAACCCAAGGTATAGCCCCAAGGCCTCTAGCATTGGCCGCTGGCATAGTTAGGCTACCACCATCCATACGCTTCCAAACAACATGCTCTGCACTAAAGTTACGAGCAGCAGATCGCTTATCGTAATATCCAAACAAACCGGGATGAGGCATAGCAGTAGTAGCAGCGCCCGGATTAAGATAATCCAACAAACCACTATTACCAATACACTCTACACCGTAAGTTGCGAAATCTTCGTGGAAGTTAGAACCTTTGACTATGCTTTCATCCCAATACAAATCACCAGTCGGATGCAAACATGAATTGAGTTGTACCATTTTGCCGGATGCTATTGTAGCATGCCATTTGTTATCAGCGGGCACTGCATTTGTTGCAGGGTAATCACTTGCGTCAAATGGTCTTACGAAATCGCTGTGTACCTGTGCTTCTACACGAGGACCAGCGTTAGCGTAAGCCACATATCTTGATTTATTGTGAACTTTATCAGTGTCCCACTGGGTTGTACCAGCATGTAATATGTTGCCGTTTTCTTTAGCCATCAACCAATCACCTGAACAGAGAATACCGTCCCTGTCGGCCTTTGCAATTAATGGTAATTCACTTTCATTAGTAATAGCAATCAAGTGCCTTGATGATAAGCCATTTACACAGTAATCAGAGAATGTTGCAGTAGCAGTATCTCCTGTACCGACAGGCGCTGACGCTGCTAAGCAGGTCTCTGCTGCCCCGTATGGATTGAAGCCAAGGAATGGGTGCCAAGCACCTAAGCCAGCGGGATAAACGCCTGAACCAACTTGAGTACCTGTATACGAATTCATGTAAGAATAGGCTTCTCCAGCCCATCCTACTGCACCAATAGGCTTAGTTCGATCTACTGCATCGATTAAACCGTTATAGTGTACTTGTGTCATGTGGTCACGATCAGTTACACCACTGTCGTTATTATGACGATGAGTACCTGCCTTAGTCCAAACATATACTTTGAAACTGTTAGTTACAGCAACATGCCTATTATTTGTAGGGTCAATGACATTTGAAGAGGCATCAAGGACTAGTTCTAACCTAGCATCATTTGAAGAGCCACCTTGTTGAATAACAACTACCTCGCCACTGTTATAACCTGAACCGGAAGCGGTTATTGTCGCACCTGTAACTTGACCTGAGCCATTTACACTTGTTATTTGTATAGTTAACCCAGTACCTGAACCACCAGTCGTAGCCAAACCGGATGCTGCAGAATAGCCACTAGTTCCACTAGTTCCTCCTTGGACTGTTACACTCTTTGGTGTGGTCGCAGCCGGACCTTTACCAAGTGTAAAGGTAGTATTAGGAGCACTAACAGAATAACCAACATAAGGTGCGTAACCGGAAGTTGTACCATCACTTACTCTTAACCAACCATAAGGTGGTAATGTCGTAGAAGTACTAGTTGCCACTAATGACGCAGCAGTTGCACTGGCTGGGTCGAGGCCGTTCTGAGCAGTGTAAGATGCTACGGCTAATTCTACCCAACCGTATCTGTCTTGCTTGTGAGCGTTCTGCATAGACGGTAAAAATGTACCACCTATTGCTTTGAGCGGGTCTTTACCGGGGAATGTGTTGATAGATGCACTGATAACTGCCCCTAACTCCTCTGCGTTCTGTACACGAGTAGCGTCTATCAGTACAACATTTTCGTCACTTACTTGGTCTTCAGGATCGCCATCAGTATCATATTTAGCCAAATATGCTTTAGCCAAAAGTCCACAAGGCCTGAATGCAGATACATTGTGTTTATTAGCGCTACCTGTGGCTAACCTACCATTCTCTACTGGGTGCTTTGGATTGATATTGACATGATTATCAAGGAAGTGCCCACCGGGATGATAGCCTCCATCCATGTGCCAAATTGCAAACGCCTTTTTACTTGCGGGATATGTTGCACTCTCTAATGCACCACCAGCCAAGTTAGTAAATACATGGTTAAATGGATGTGCCGTAGGAGGCAGAGTTAAACTACCTATAGTAAAGTCAGAACCTTCGTAATAAAATGCTTTGTTGTACCCTTGCGCAAATGAATCACCACTACTAGTATGAGCAGCGACACTTGGGAATCCCTTTGTTGGTTCCCAATTCATATCGTAATTGAATGCACTTAGTCTATTCTTTTGAAAGAAACTGGTCCTTGGTAAGTGAGCAGATGCAGCCAAAGTTCTATTGAAACCACTAACAAAATCGTCACCGTTGGTTAATTGATTAGGTAAGAATGACGGGGAGGTACTTGTTGTATAAATTGGGACAGCGCTGTAGCCATTACCTGTAGTCACTATATTCGACCCTTGGGGTTCAAAGGTAGCACTGTTGTGAGGGAAGGCTTGGCCGGGACCAAACACCATGTAGATAGTTTGGTCAGCAGTGTTTCCAGCAGCGCTATACCTAGCGTGAGGATGACCAAATCGAAGTATAATTGGACTCGGTATGTTTGTTGATACTGTATTTGTACCATCTGTATATGTTGTACCAGTAGCGTGATTGTTTGCACCCTTAGCCATATCGAAAGGTAAAATACCATCTTGGTTAAACATAGGCGGGTTATTTTTACCCCTGTGGTTATCCAAATAAGGTGTACCGGGGAACATAGCCAGCATTGCATTCGTATCAAGAAGTGCGTAAGCGCCAGCAACTTCGCCTATGTTTTGTAGACCAGCAGATCCGGTTGGCCCACCTGCGTAAGGATGTGTATAGAAATCACCGTAATCGTTTTGAGTACCGTCGTTAACATCCATAACTACACCACTGAACCCACCACCGAAGTAAAGTGGCACCCAGTGGTCAGGGCTGTCTCTGCCTCCTCTAAAGTAGAGGAAAGGGCTGGACATCTTGCTTCCAGCCCTACGAATACCATCTGTTTTCATGCCATTCTTGACATCGCCATTGCGCATGAGGACTTCATCATCACTGTCATGGCAGAAAGAAGCAAAGTTAGTACTAACACCTGTAGCCGCTCCGTAAGTAAGTTTGGTTTCAACTGCTGTTCCGGGCGTACTGGCAACCTCTGCGTATTCTTCTGAACCCCACCAAATTGTAAACCGCTCGCCCCAAGCCTGTGCATGGTCTGAACCCGGTACACATATTGAATACAAGTAAGTGTTACTTGCGGTTGTTATTAGAGTACCATCATCAGTGGTTTTCAAAATCATAGGGCTGTCTACCTTTGGTATAATGTGGTCGCCCGCTACGCCTGTGTAGTTATCTCCACGAAGGTTTCTTTGCCATATCGATATATCAACAGGGTTATTCTGATTATCAACTAGAATGGGAGTAGCAGTGTTTGCATTAGTACCCTTGTAACGAGTAGTAATGTGTAAAAGAGTTTCAGGAATATAACCTACATCTAGGCGTACACCCGCATCTCTTTCAGCATCGCTTAATCCACCAGTGTGTTTACTTGATACTACAGCGTCACTACTTGCACCTTCGACCAATCCCCAATCCTTACTTCTTGAAACTTCAAACAACTTACTAAGAGGTACCTTGTTTTTACTACTGGCCTTAACTCGTATAGCAGTAGGGCTAACTCCCCATTCGCCTAATGTTTTACCATCAGGTGCAAACATACCTGTGCAATCGAAACTTGTTGCTGATATGCTGTCGTCACTAGGGTCAGGCATTGTCATAGCGAACTCAACTGCCGCTGCAATCACTTCGTCAGTGAGTACGCTTGTGAAGTTGATTCTTGGACTAATTAACATACCTTCGTTAGTAGTTAGTGCACGACCACCTGTGCAACCATAGAAGTAGTGCTTGTTAGATGCACCAGTATCACCATCGTGGTCGTAATGAGATCGGCTGGTGTAATGAATAGTAATCCCTTGGTCACCACTAGTGCCTGCATCATCTGTCAATTGCAATACGCCCGACTCAGGGAATCCGAGATAACCTAGTACATCAGGGTGGGTTAGCGTGTCTCCTGTACTGTAAGGCGCAGTGAAAGTTACATCCATAGTTACTCCGGTATCAGTGGCCTTGTTACCAGTTACATGTATTCCTACAGCAGGTGAAGGGTAGTTATTCCAAAGGTTACCTTTGTATGGCTCAGCAGTACCTCCACTCTTTTCGCCACATACTTCACCTGTGCCAACCATATGCTTACCAATTGTGAATCCACCTTGCGCTACATCTCTGTCATCAAAGTGAATAATGACTTCCTCATCAATTGTAGGGGGAGCCATTGTCAAATCGTTTGCAAACGACTTACCATACTGCTTGTAAACCATTCTTACTGTATGGCTGTCACCACGATGATCGACTAACTTAATTCCATAGAGGTTACCATCACCTATGTTAGATGGCTTCATATCTGCTTCAGGGATGTAGCCTGTTTTATTGCTATCAGAATATGCTGTGCCGCCTAGCGTAGCAGTAGCAGCATTAGATGCATTACCATAAATTGCTTCAAATTTAGAGTCTCCATCTCTACCTATACCCCACTTACCAGCATTAGGTGCCCAGCCCGGTATTCCAGCCTGAGTCATGCCACCAAAGTTAATTCGTGCCTTTGCAGAGGTACCAGTCCTCAAACCATCGACTAATGTAGAAGATGGACTTTTTGTTTCAAACGACTCATCGATTACGGTGTTACTGTTTCTACCCGATGCGCTTTCTCTAAATGCATCTGTTTTCTGAGTAGAACTTGCAACGGTTTCAGGCCCAAGGCTTAGATTGTTTTCAAACGAATCTAGTGTTTCTTCAGGAGGCAAGAACTCTTTGAGAGTAGTGATTGGAGCAAATGGTCTACCAAATCGATTGATTGGCATAGGAGCAGGGTGCATGTTCTCCCCAGTCATTTCGTCAGGTTGACACCAATAGTTACGGAATCTTCCGCCATGACCAATAAGATACTGAGGACGATAAGGAGTCTGTGCACGACTACTATCTAACCAAGTACAGAAGTTACGACCTTCAGCACCCGGTACAGTAGAATGTATTACTATTGAATAGCCTGAATTTCCATCAGAGTCTTGCACAACTCTACCGAGGTGAGCACGAACATACCCCATGTGCGTACCTCTATCATGACTAGAGAAAGATTTCTCAACATCCCAAAACGGTGCAGGATCGTGAGTTGAGCCAGTACTAGCACCAAGATGAGGGTCATCTGATTCTTTTGTGTAAGTTCTGCCGTTCTTAGCACCGGCCTGATTGATTAAGCGGACAACTTCACGGGCGGCTGACTCTATGTTAGTAACACCATCTCTAAGTGCTACTTCTCCAAAGTCCACGGTTAACCTTCTTACGAAGTCCATCTTTGTCCAGTGGTCTAAATGCCGTAGTCGGGTTTCTTCATGGCTTATTAAATCAAGTGTATCGTTTCTAATTCCCTTCAGTGCAAGGAATGCAGGTATAGCACGAGTACCGTCAGGAGTATCAAAGAAAGTAGACGCTTCTCTTGAATCCTTGTCGATTTGCTGATGAAGTAATAGCGAATCTGCAGAGTTGATTACTGCGTCATTGGTTCTAGGCATGCCGTTATTAGTGGTATAACTAGAACCTACATCAGGAGAATGCGGCGACAAAATAGTACCAGTACTAGCATTCCATGTGCTTTTGTGCGAATAGGCCGCTTCCATAAACTGAGACTGTGCAGATACTGCAAGGTATTTGCTTTGGCTTGGGAAACCTGATGCTACATCTAGCGATGAGCCTGAATTTGCATCGCTATGCAGAATAGCGCCTGCTGTTGTAGTAGGGGCCGCACCTATCTTGATGGCATCTGCACTGCTTTGTACTTGCATCCACAAGTCTTGGAATGCAATAAACTCACGGTCATGCGCTACATCGTATAGCAACACACGAGAATGTTCATCAGATGACTGGTACGGATCTAGATATGCAACAGTAGGTGCTAAAGTTGCTGATAAACCAAGGGCTTCGTAATTCAATTCAATAGTTTTGTTAACATGTTGCACGAAGTTTTTGGCAGTTTCAGTACAGGTATTACCTATCAAGAAGTTTTCCAAAGGTGTACTGCTTCTTGGGTTTGCATTCATCGCCCCTTCTCCACCATTAAACCCAGTCCAAACTTGACCTTCATTGAGCGTACCTCTACTCTTAGCGAATAAACCTTCTATTGAATGAGGGTTAGTGTAGTGCATGTTCATCCAAACAGTGTCACCGTCACGCAAACCACCCGGAGCATAAGGGTTGGCCCAGTTCTTATTTAGGAAAACGCCTTCTTTTACTTCAGGGTAAATTGTACTAGGGCTTGCATGCATATCAACAAGCGTTACCTCATCACCTGCTGACGGTGTGAAGCCGGAGTCTCTCTGCGATAGTGCGAATATAGTACCTGCTCTTGCTTCGTAGTGCGCATATGTAAGGGTACCACTTGCATTTCTCCAAGCCAGCCTGTAGCGATAACCAGCATACCCATTTACTCCTTCTCTGTTTTCAGGAAAAGCGCTTCCATCTTTTAAGTATAATATGTTTAGACCTGTATTCAAAGATTCTACTATTCCTTTAGCCCTGCCACTTTGGATTCTGTCAAGGTGAGGGTTAACACGAGGCCCTGCTCTGAACTCAACTGCGCTGACATACTGCTTCATACCATAGTCAACATTGCCACCTTGAGTCATCACATTGGAACGGTCATAATAGAAAGATCGACGACCTTCATATCCAGCACTCTTGAGTAAGGGGTTGTCTGCAATAGAGGTGTAGTTCATATCTTGGTAGCCCGGACCCGGAGTGAGTTGTACGCCGACTGCAAACTCCTTGACAAAGTTCTTGCTCATTGCCCAGTTACCACCAGCAGTTGCTGCTGCGGCTGCTGTGATTGTGTTATTACCTTCATGTCTAGCAGTATACAGTACCCATTCTCCGCTCGGCAAGAATGCTCTACGATACCTTGCGCTACCGTCAACACCGGCAACGGTGACAGGGGCAGCATCAGGTATAGGGAATATGCTTGCATCTTCTACGGAAATTGTAGCACCAGTGAAAGGCTTAGTAATCTTAGTACCCGACCTGTGGCTATTGCTAGATATGCTGTAAGAAAATGCCCCAAATACTTCAGGGTCTTGAGGGGCTATCTCTTCGTGTCTTCTACCGACAGGGTTTGGTGCCCAGTTGCTTGCAGTGTGAGTAGCATCAACATGTATCTTCATGCTGTTGTCAGGTCCAACAAATATACCTCTATCTTCATTACTAAAGAACTGGTTATCAAACAAAGGAATCTCTACCATAGCACGAGTGCTTGCGTACTGTGTACCCAATTGATAATCGTGCTGTACAGTATCAAGTGTTTGGAATAATCTGTCGTTGATTGTAGTACCATCGTTGCACATCGATTCTTCAAGGAACTTGTCATCGACATGTATGTTACCACCAACTATGTTTGCGGCTCCAACTTCACTAACCCATTCAGAAAAAGTATCTGCTTCGCTTCCATCTGCTAGTAAAAACTTACCAGTACCTCGATGAGAACCTGATGCAAAGTTGAATACAGTACCCGTCTTTGAACTGTATTCTGCTGAAGCAAAACTAATCCCTTCATTTACATCTGTTCTCGCCAGTTCAATATATATTCTGCCAACTTTAGGGAAGCAATATGTGCCCCAAGAGCCTAAGTCAGTTGCGTTGTTTTTAAGAGGAACGACTGTAATTGTCCTTGCACTTACATCATACTCAGTTCCGTTCGTAACACAGTCACGCCTAGTACTCCAAGCCATTCTAGCAGTAGGACTTGGATCCCATGTTTCCTTAGTATTGATTGCACCTTGGCCGGGACCACCCAATGTAACTGTAACTACAGGTGCACCCGGCATTATTTCCTTTACAATGTGAGAATCAGGAGCACCATCACCTTTGGCGCTGACACTTGCACTTGCTATATCAGATACAAGTCCATAGGCTAATAAGTTGGAATTACCATTAACATCATCATCAAATGATAAGACTCTGCCTCTTGAAACTAAGTATTCGATGGATATGGAATTAGGCATAGAGGCATTTGACCTGAGTTTTGCCAGTTGCGAAAAGCGCCTACGGTCACTAGGTTGTACAGTCAAGACAACCTTTTTACCTAATACTTGGTGTTCAATGATGTCAAAGACTTCATGCACGGCAGTAGAATGATTAGTAGTACCCTGACCTAATGTTATAGGAGTTCTATACAACTCTTCATTGTCCTGTAAAAGAGCCGCTGTACCTCCACCTATTGTTATAGCATTTTCCGTCACTGTTGCACTAATTGTGCCGAGTGCTTTGCCGTCAGCCCTGTAAACAGTATCGCCGTTAGAAAATATAGTCCTAGCATCCACTCCGTCAACAGCCATTGCCGATGTAGTACTAGCATTGTAGCCCCCGCTGTTGTTAATTAGTATGCCAGTACTAATTCGGCGATTGATTGGTAACTGGCGGACCATATCTTCTCCTTCTTCTAAATTAGAAGAACTGTGCGTTGGAGATATGATGACCTTACTAAACTGAGAAACCTTAGTAGATAAATTAGAATTAGCCAGCGCTATACTCTGCGGAGTCTTAGCAGGGGTATCAGTCGAAGCCAATGGTAAATAATTGGCAGGACATAGTGTAAAGTCTAATTTAGGTTCTGCAACTATACCTTCTTCAGTATCACCTTCCAAAGCACCTTCGCCAAATGCAAAGTTATCAGGCATATCAATTTCAATTCTACCACCCGGTGCAACAATATCTAAAGCACCGTCAGCCAAAGCAGTATGAATAAGATCGAGGATTGATGTAGTACCAGTGACAATGGTGCTTACATCAGGTAAGGTTTTAGTCACCATTATTGATGGCCCATTCATTTTGAATTTGACAATTGCACCTGTGGTGTCTTTTGCTTGGAATGCAGAATCAGTAGCAGCACTAAATGTAATTTTGTTATCACTGTGATTCAGTGTAGCAGTTATTGCACCGTTTGTTGTGGCAGGTGTACCATCTATAGAAATTCTACTAGCGGGTAACACAGCACCATTTTTACCAAAAGACTTGATGCTTTCTAATTTAATTATAGTAGATGTACTGGTAAAGGAAGAGTCGATCCTAGAAGCAGCGGCAACTGGGAAATTAGCCAAATTATGACAAACTGCATTGTAATGCACCTGTATAAATGGAGCATAATTGTATGTAGAAAGAGAAGGTAGACTTAAAATGGCAATGCGAGATTCGTCAGAAGGCACTAAGTGCCTAGCCGCCTCTGTGGAATCTTTAGAAGTTTTATTACCACCAATTGTCTTCAGACTAAATAAACTAGAATCAAAACGAATACCACCTAAAGCGATAATGCTTCTTTGGGAATCTGATATGTCACTCATGCCGTTTTCTACAACTTGGCTCACTTTGGTTTTGAAAGACAAGTTTGTAATCTGATTACTAATATGGGAGTCATAGGTTGATATTTTGGAATTGACTGGTACCGTCCCTTTAATATCAGAATACTGTGATGAAAACGAAGCAGATATTACATCAGCAGATGCATCTAACTTTTTGTCAACAACTAAATCTGTTGCTGGTGGCAAAGTACCCATAAACGGATGACTCTTGACATGATTTAACACATGTCTACCTGAATGACCTATGTAAAATCCATCGCCGGGGTTAGCCGAAGATGCTGAAAATTTATTGTAACTGTCAGAATCGATAGACATACTCATAGAGAAAACTATACCGTGATTCTCGTGAACACTTTCATCTATGCATACTTGTCCCTGTCTATGCGAGAACTGAGTACCGCTTCCTTGTGGCTGATACACATTTCCATTACCACCGTCTACTATACAATCTCCAGTTACAATCACAAATATACCAGCGTCGTGAGCCTGTAATGCTCCTCTTCTACCATTTGAAGTAGCGCCAAAATCAAGATGGATTGATTCAACTGTAATCGTGCCCGCCCCACCACTAATTTCCATTAAGCGCAAACGCTCAGGGGCTTTAGCAGTAGGCTTACCAGTTGTAGAACTATAACCAAGAGGATTGACTATTATGTTGTAAGGTACTTTGGGTATAGTAATGTCACTAGTTGATGTTGCTGCATATTTTTTGACAGTGTAAGAACCTTGTGAATTCCAAGGGGCAGTAGTGGTAAAGTTTATGTTGTCTGTAAATCCGTCACCTGCCAATTCTTTTGCTAATGCCTTGGCAGCAGCCGTACCTATGTTGATAGTAGAACTTGTACTAGTCGATGCAGATATAGCAGGGGTTACAACTTGAGTAGTGATCGGTTCAATCGGCTCTTCAAATCTCCAAAGCCCAATAGTGTCATCACTTTTGACTGGGGCGTAAGATGTCCTCCCTGAAGCCTTTACCCCTCTTGATAAGTGAATTGCCTCTATAGTGCCCCTGTACTCACCTCCTCTACCACCAAGGTACATATTAGAAGCATTCAGTACAACTTGTTGATCTTCCTCAAATTCTTTTGAAACTAACAAATCACCATTAATGTGCATGTACAAACGCCTACCAGTAAATGTAACCGTGACATTCAATAATTCTCTATGACCATCGTTTAGTGCAGTAGAGTCATTTCTATTTTCGTCAGTATAGACATAAGAATTATGTAAACCTAAACTAGGAGTAGGGAATAAAATACCGTCCCAATAAGCCAAGTCACCATTAGGGCGATGCACTGGCTTAGCACTATTGATGGTCTGTACACTACTTGTCCCAGCCGCTACATTCTCTAAATTGATTTCAAAAGACGCAGGGGCAGGGCTTGAAGGCGTACCCACGCTCAGCCTCATGACATTTTCATATTCAAACACAATTCCTCCGCAATCAGGAACTATCCATGTCTCTAATGTAAATGAGCGCAAAGCATTAGGTAAAGCCTTATTCGACTCAACCTTATTACTCCCCATATTAAGATTAGGAGGTACTAGTACACCGTCAGTAATACCATTGAATGAAAGCGCATATCCGGGTTCGATTAGTATAGTCATTTTCACACCCCTATTACGAAATCAGATGCCTTCAATATCAACTTGTAAGCGTAGTATTTGTTCCCAGCATCATAGTGTACATGAAACTTTTCAGGTATAATCCTAATTCCGCCGTCATTCCCATGAGGTTCTGATGTTAAGGTTACAAATGTATCACTAACAAAGTTACCAACAAAACTCCCCAACGCCTGCAAAGCATTACCAAAATCACCAAAGTTATCAAAGAAACTACTTTCGTCGCCTTCCGGGGTGTCTCCGCCCAAATCACCGGGCAACAAACCGGGAACCATTTTACTAGATGCACTAAGAGCGTTACCTGACGAACCTTTAGCGTCGTTGTCTTGTTGACCAAAAGTCAAAAAGAAGTTCCTTGCAGTCGGTGTAACTGCATCACTTTGTATAAGGCTATCATAAGGTATCTGTATACCTCTAATTAAATCTCTATTTTTCTTAGCATTAGAAACTAGCCCTAACAAATCTTGTACTTTGTCACCAGCAGATTTAGCATTGACGCTAACCGCATTTAGAGCATAATTGTCAGTAAAGAATTCAATCAGTGCTGGCTCTAAAGAATTAGTAGTTTCAAAGTTTTCAGAAGCATCAGGTTGTAAACAGGGTTCTATGCTTGACAAAAGAGATTCTTTTATTGGGTTGTCTTTTTGCTTTACCTTCAACATAGGGCCACTAACTGCCACTTCAAATGCACTGGCTAATGTTTCACCATTAGTAGAAGTGATGTACCCCTCATCCATGACATCGGTAGTCAACTCTAGTGCCTTTTTAACAATCAGTGCTAGTGTAGAAGCAGGGTTACCGTTAACAGGATCGGTAGTTATGCCACCTATTGGTAGTTTAATTCTCACACGGTTGCCTTCGCCTGCAATCCTTCTGCCACTAGAACTATATTCGGGGTAGTGCTCTCCGTTTTCAATGACACTAGGGTATTCTCCACTAATGCCACTTTGATAATCAGCATGGGCCATATCAGTTGAAAATTCTAAATGTACACCTAATGGTTCAGATGAAAGTGTTGTGCCGAAAAAACTGATAACATGATTATCCATTCTCCAAAAATTGGGGTACAAAGATATTGTCCTGTTATTCAAAAAAGACTCAATCGGTGGCCTACTAAACACAGTCATATAATAGTAAACATCTTCATAAATTGGTACATTGATTGAATCTAGTGTTATTCTGTTGACCGTTGTAGGGACATCATCATCCTCATCGAGTTCTTGGATTGCAACTACGCTACCTACTATTCGCCCATCACCAGTATACAATGTAGTCGAAAAGGTAACAAGATCGTTTCCATGACTCAGGCCAACTTTTATTCCATCTGAAAACTGTAATGTTTTAGCCGAAGCATCTTTACCAGTCACTGTCCCTACAAATGTCCCGTTTGTCAAATGTACTCTTTGTGAAACCTTATAACCCGTAACGGTATTTAAGCGAATACTAGTGCTACCAGCAGAATAAGAACCTGATGAAGGATGGTCTACAGTGCTTTCCACATAAGTAGAACTACCACTGCGCAGAGTGCTTAACACAGCATCTACATTACTAGTTTCAAGGTTGTCAGAACTAGCAATACCGGCAGGAGGAAGAGGATTGCGGCTATTAGGAGTGTTATAAATATCTATAGAGTTAGTAACTTGATTATCCATTGCAAAGTCTTCTTTAAACTCTACTCTTAGATAATTTGGTTCACTTCCAGTACGAGTAAAGGCAGTAGTTGGCAAAGCCGATGCAAAGTTAAACACTATATCTCCCCCTCCAAATTGGGGAGTTGTCTTTTCGATGTCAAATGTAGCACTATCATCGTCTTGGAATATACCTGATATTTCTATATCTATCTCAGGAATGTTAGTATCTATTGCGACCCTACCTACGATGTTATTAGGAGTCGGGAATGCAGATGCATTTCGATTTACTGTAATGTCTACCGATTGTGCTTCTAATGGTATCTCCATTATGTTGTCAGGGCCAACAATCAATCTAATCGGTAGTGCCACATCAAACCCTCAAATTATTACATTCGCTGCTACAAATTTCAAAGCAAACTCATAGGCTTTCATCTCAGCATCACGGTGTACATGAAAATCAGTGATTATACCGTGTATGCCGTTTCTTCTACTATCGTCATGTTCAAGCGCATAAGATTTAGAAGCGTGGGTATCATTGCTTACAGACATCTTTTCAAATGTTGGAGCATCATCAGTCATAACCCAATGATTTCTTTGTGCAACTTGTGCATCTAAACTGCTATTGCCTTTTGTGGTATTGGTATCATAAGGTATCTGTATAGCAAATATATAGTCGCTGTTGTCTCTTTCACCGTAAAATATGTCAGTTGCGTTATTAGCAATATCAATAATAAAGTTACCAAGTGAACTATTTGTTTTAGCAGTATCAAAATTATTACTATTACCAAGTATACCTAGTATGTCCTGTACCTTATCGCCAGCAGACTTCACTTTCTTACCTGACTTGCCTCCAGTAAATCCTTGAACGGTAGGTAAAGTCCCAATGGTAAAGTTATGACGAATTTTGCTATTTACTGTACCGAGAGATGTAGCATGGACCTGTGTTATCTCTAATCGGGTTTTGAAACCATCACCACTATCCTTAATGGCAGTTGTAAATATCTTATCCATCGTTTTGTCACCGGCTGCGTTAACCGCCCTTTGGCTTATTTCTAAAGTAGAAGTTAGTAACTGCGATAATAAGTATGTGATGTATTCATCTGCTCGCTTACCTTCTCCGTTTATGTTAGGGTATGTAGTGATTTCAGACTTACCGATCGACCTAGCGGTACCATCTTGGTAAGTAGGATATTCAACATACGACACACTTTCTCCTAACGATGTTAATTCGGCTAATGCATTTTTGATTGGTAGTACTAAAACCGGACCACCATATAATGAAGATTCATATTCGGGGCCTAAGTTTTGGCACGGGAGTAACCATACTTCGTCATTATTTTCAGGTGTTACTCCACTACCGCTTAGTAATTTACAAACAATTGATGTTTCAGCAACTGATATTACCTTAAGTACTACCTTGCCGGTTGCTGTATCTCCTCTGAAATAACCCGTATCTGGATCTTTTAATGTAAGGTAGTAAGGAGTAAGTGCTTGAGTAACTTCCATCCAATCTCTAGGATCTCCCCCGTCAACATCTATTGTGAAACTAGCGCCGCTACCAGTCCAACCCGATATACTGCCATTGACATTGACACCCGTCATTCTTCTTGTCTTATTAACAAAGCCATAAGGTTCATTTTTAGTTGTAACTTTATCGCCATCAAATACCACTTTAGCAGAATCTGCATCTTCTCTAAAATCGAAAAACTTGTAAGGGTGCTCTCCGCCTGCAACACCGATTAAAGGTACACTATATTTAGTTGACAAATATCCTTCGACCTGCTCTCTTTCATCATCTGTTAGGATTCGATTGTACACTATTATTTCATAGATATTACCCGTTAGGTAATCCTGAGTTGTACCCGAACCTATTTGTGTGGTATCATCATCAACTACATCGTAATCATCACTAGTATCTGTATCTTCTAAAACACCCCTGTTGTAAAATTTAGTATGATATGTCCCGTCACCCTGTTGGTCTACAGTATGGGCATGTAATTGTGGTACACTTGCTACAAGAGTAGTAGTCGAATCCGACACTTCGTCGGAACCTGAGTTGTAAAGTGCAAGTCTAATTTTGTTGTTACTACCAAACCTGTAACGAATTGTCCAGCCTTTGTTAGAACTTTCCCTAGTATTGATTACATATTGCTCTGTATCTGCAGCAGCATTCGTGCTGTTTGCTACGATAAAGATTGTTTTTTCTGCGGGATGTAATGCAGCGTTGTAGGCTACCTCAAACCTTGAAGAGCCATCAAAGTAAACATAAGGGTTACCTCCAGCCCCATGTTCCTTGTAAATTGGAGAGCCTGATTTATTTGCAACAACGCTAGATGCAGAATCTACCCAAGTATTTACTATGGCCCCGTGCGTTAAAGCACCACCTACCATATTAGTAGCAGATAAGTCACTTGCACTAAACCTTACATTTAGTCCCGAAGTAACAGGTAGTCCTCCTGTTGCAGTTGCGTTTTGCTCAACCCAATAAGCAACAGGGAACGAAAGGTATTTCTTATGCCACTTTAGCCAACTTGAAGATTTTCTTTTAGATGGTAGATATACGCTCGTGGGTTGTGGTCGTGCCCCTTTGTGACCAATGCTTTCTTTTTCTTTGCCGGGTTTACCTTTATTCATCAGTGAATGAACATAAGCAATTGCTGCCTCTTCACTAAACAATGTTTGAGTATGATTCAAGTCAACTACTGCCTTTGCTTGCGAAGATACCTCTTGGCCCTTATCGTCAGTAAATACACCTTGTATTTCAAAACCAACCATTGCTTGGTTTAAATCAATTGCCATTTTCTTTGCATCTGCTAAGGGTATTCCAAATGCCGATTGTTGACGCTCGACCACCATGTCTATGCTAGTCGCATCTAGGGAGATAGTGTTACCATTTTCCTGTACAAGTCGTACAGGTACTCTCTCCCCATCAGCCACCTTTAACCACTCCTACTGAAGCCGCTTTGGTTAAGCGGCCCGCCCATTTTAGAGCGTAGTTCCTTTTGCACCATAGCACTTATTTCCTTAGCAAGTGCCTTTTTATCACTTCTATCAGTAACTCCACTAACATCAATTCTGAGATTAACTGTTACATCACCTTGGGATTCTTGTGTAACGGCACCACCTATCGGTTTGCGCTCTGCTGAAGGGTTGACGATCTGTTTGAAGCCGTCTGTTTTACTAGTTTGTCTTAGCGATTCTCTAAGGTCATTACTATGTGCCTTTGTCATAGACATACTGTTAGTAAACTTATCCATCTGAGTCTGAAGCGCCTTCATATTCTTTTGGGCTTCTTCTGTGTAATCTTTGAAATTTTCCATTGCATCTACTGACCTTGGGTCTATATTGCCGTCTACCATCATATCCCCTCCAGTGGGGGCACAGAGTCATAGCCCAAGTAAACTGCGCTTGCAGAGGCTTCAGAATCATCATTAGATGCCTGTGCCCAATACAACATTTGCTTAGCATCGTTTACACTCAACCCCCTCACTTCATTCAACCCCATATTGTAGTGTGTCATCAAAAGGTACTCCATCCCTTCTCGTTGGTAGCGAAGTCGTTCACTAACGGGTCGCCCGTTGATGAAATGTTTAATTTTGCCGACTTCGGCTCCCGAAAAAGCAGCCACCCTACCACCTCGTTAGGTTCAGGTAACAAAGCAGATAGCGCTGCGCCTTCTGAGGGAGTCAGGTTTTCTATATCGAATTCTAAATTATAAGTAAGCCAGTAGTTGAAAGCATGTCGCCAGTATAAAGAAAAATCTAGGCTACCGTTGGATAATAATGGTGCTACTGCTTGAACATCAAAGAAGGTTAATTGCTTCACCTTTACTTCTATTTCCTTGCCGTTTATTTCAATTTTATTCTTCTTCTCCTTGGACATACTTACTCACGGTTTCCTCGGATGCAGCCGAATCGGGGGCATCCTGTGAAGCAAGGTGGGCGAATGGATCGTCACTGGCCTTACCTGCTTCGGGGTCGAAAAGGTAGTCTCCTCCCTCTTCTTCTTCATCTTCTATAACATCGATTTCAATACGAGGGTGAAGTGGTTTCCAAAACTTCATCGGCATATTATCATCTCAACAATGGTATAGAGTATCTTGGCTGACTACTTTGACATTTCTTGGCTCCAGCCGTATTTTGGAGTGCAACAAACCCATTTCATCAGGTACTGGAACAGGTACCTCAGTAATAACATAATCGTCTATGAGTATTCTCAATGACTGGGCAGTAGCGCCACCGCCACTGACTATAGGCTTTGTAAAGTGAAGATGGATGAGGTTACCAGCCGCACCGGCCGCACCACTAGTTTCAAGATGGCTGCGCAATCGATGGAGTAGAGTAGCGTCGGTTAAGATTACATCTATTTCCATCTCAAACTCTTCACGACCTTCACGGATAATAGATGCATTTCTTGTACCACCATAAGGAACCTGTTTAGTTGACAGGTTGTTTGTGTCTAAAGTTTCAGCAACAGGGTTGCTTTGGATAGTGTGGAATAATTCAACTCCGGTCTTACCTCTCAATTCAAACGCACTAACAAAGCCAAGGCTAGAGCCGAATGCTTCTACGCTTCCGTTGTAAAACATAAATGGTTTCTCTGTACCAATCGCTATACCGGAAGCCTTTCTTGATGCGTCATCGGTTGCAGTGTTTTGGAACATACGGTGTGCAATGTACCGATCTCCTTTGTTAGCCGACTCTAATCGACCAGTGTCAGTGTAAGTAGAAAGTGCATCGAATACGCATCGATACCTTAGTTCAGCATCTACGCTAGATGACAATTCCCATTCTACTACTTTACAGCCTCTAAAGATGCGAGTAAGTTGCTTACTATCATTAGCGCCACCCGGAGCATTGCTAGATTGCTCTGTACTGTAAGACCCTACATCTCTGTTACGAATGCTGTGCTCTATACAGAATGACGGAATGGTGTCGCTTGAAAACAATAAGCGCCTAACCGGGTTTGTAATATCTTTAGTCGTAGCAATGGTAGGTCCGGTTGAGTCATATTTTCTTAACAAAATATCGTCACCGTTATGCTCAAACTGCCAAGGATCGTCTACGAATAATCTATGTCCGCTAGCCAACGGTTCAATCGCTGCTATTCTTCTACACTCACTAGTCTCAGCCCACTCAAAGTGATGAGCGTCTGAGCCTAAACTACTGCTACTAGCAGGGGGCCAATAATCAGTGGTTGCTATGTCGGGAGTCTTGTAAGTGACTGTAGGTGTCCTAGTGGTGTCTTTGATGAGAATATAGTCGCCAACTGCTGCCGTGGCACCGCCAAAAGCAAGATTATTCAAATCGATAAATGTTTGACTGGGAGCAACAGTGTAAGTAAGGCCGGTTTTATTACTGTGACCTGCTGGATTAGCACCGCAATTGTAAGCATCAACTACTTCTCTACCAAGACTGTAATATAACCAGCGTGGACTATGCAAAGGCATTTCTACTATGCCACCCATATGATGAACTTTACCTGTTTGTTGTACTGCGACTTGTCTACCAAGCCCTACAATGTGATACTTGTGAATGTCAACTGTCATGTCAGGTAAGTCCATGAAAGACGCTAGACCTATGAATTGGTCGATAAGGCTAACTTCAGCAGATGCATCAGCATTGTTATTGATAGCAGTCGTTACACCAATTGTAGGCATACCAAGAGAGTGAATACAAATTACATCTGAAGCAGAACTAGCCAGCGTACCCCCTATATTTAACGAAGGTACAATTTTTATTTTAGTTACATCTGAACTATGAGTATGGTCTACAATACTGAAAACCTTGCCACTTACTGCCTCATAATAGTGGGGAGAAAAGTTACCTGTGTCACCATGAAATGTCATCTTAGTACCGATTAACATACCGATTGGGACACGCAGTACGCCCGCTGCCGTGTTAGAGCCGATAGAGCCAGCGGCACCAGCAGCAGTTGCAAAAGTAATTTCTGTATAATCTGTGGCATCCGTAGCCGACCAAGTTAAAGGCTCATTATGTTCAATGTAAAGCCCTGTCTCGTGACCCATCGTGACCTCAGAGACATCTCCCTTGTAGTGCGCTGCGAACCCTCCCATCTAATCACCTCATGGTATCAATTCAGCCAGTATGACTACCTCTACTTGGAATGTATGCCTAAACAACTTCTTGGTCCTGTCACTTAGATCGGTACGAGTCTTGATGATGAGCCTGTCATAGTTAACGCCGTCACCTTTGCGCTTGGTGTGAATCAGGCGACGGAATTCATCTTCCATCTTCCTTAGCCTTGACCTGCTGATTGCAGTCCTTATGTCAACTGTGATGTTAACTCTCGTCGTAACGAAGTTGTAAAATAAATCAGGTTGCTCTTCACTGTGTGCTGTTTCATAGCATAGAACATAGTCGCTGCGACCTAAATCTAAACGCTTGCCACGCTCAGGTCCATGATTTGCAATGTCAATAATAACTGGTTTGATGTTATCAGAGTTGGCTCTATTCCAGTCACCAAGGACTGTAATGATAGAATCCAACGGCTCGGTATATTCTGCCGTCATTCAAACACCACTACTTCCTTATATCTACTTAGTATAGCCTTGGCTTGGTTGCGATAGATCTGAATCTTAGCACCAAGGTCTACATTCTGAGAGCCTTCAGGTATCAATACCGAGCGGTCATCAGACATGAGTAAGTCGGATGCAACCATCTTGGTAGCCGCTTCTTCGATGGCCTTTTCCACATAGCGCTCTCCATAGATATAAGCGACTTTGATGGCGTTCCATTCAAAGTACGGATAAGAGTTGTTAAAGTAAATGATACCCATTTCGTAGTCAATCCACCAGTCTTTCAGACGACCTTGGTCGCCTCCCAAGTCAGAGAATGCTCCGATGTCAGATTGAAGCAATCTTTGGAATACCGCTGTACCTTTTGCACCACTAGCACTTGCTCCACCTACATTATTAATGAATGAGTTTGCAACATCAACTACTCCATTGAGTCTACCATATACTTTAGTTATTGATACACCTAACGCATCTGCTGAGCCTTCACCTACGGTAGCGGTGACAGTAATACTGTCTACACTGGTGTATCTTGCTATTCGTACAGTTTCGCCACTACCTATCATAATGACACCGCCTGCAGGGAATGAACCAAGTGAAGTTTCATCTACAATCAATGCGTCTGTGTCTACAGCAGATTGCATTCTAGCAGTGTAAAGTGTTTCGCCGTTAATGACCTTAACTAATATACCACCCGTACTTTGATTTATTCTGATGTCGTTAGTCGAAATCGTTGTAATTGCACCTATCAATGTTCCATTGGCGTTATAAACAGAATCTCCTACTGCAAACTTTGAACCTACTCCACCCGATGTCGTTATAGTACCAGTGTGACCTGCGCTATTTGCAACTCCGTCACCTTGTGCAAAAGTAATTGCAGTAGCCATAACTGCACTTGTTGCGGAGTTTTCTGTAACTTGGGATATTGTTAAGTTCGTTAAATCGGTGGAAGCAATGCTAACATTTTCTCCACCCTTTGTTTGTCGCAGGCTGGTAACTTTGACTTTGCCATTACCGTAATCGGAATTTGCTGTAGCAAGTATTTCATTATGGACTGCTATATTGCTAGTTGAACCTTCTAATGTAAATGTAGGTGAGAAATCTACAACAGATTTACTAACTCTATCCTCTTTATTGATAAGGTCAGCAAGATTCTGAGCAGCACTTACTTTATCAAAATCAGGCCTCCATTGTGTAGCCGCAGTTCCGGCAGTAAGAGTAACAGCACTACCATTTGCCATCCCAAAACATATGCTGTCTCCTGATAACCCTGCATGGTCAACAATCTCAAGCCTAGCCTCAGAGCCAGCAAGGTCTCTATAATCGTCACCCTGCCATACTTCAAGGCGAAGGATTTGTTGAACATTACGGAATAAAAGTGGAGCCGTACCTACATAATCAGTATAGTATCGGCGACGATATGGTTTGTAGGTGTCGAAATTGATATACTCAGCGTTGACAAGAGTAGGTCGCCAAGCGTTATGCGCTTCACTATCAATACGATCTTGAGTGCGCTTGATGAAATCCTCAACAGTACTGCGTTTCATTCCACGAGTCTTGCCGTTGGTGAATGATGCAGTGTTTTGAATGTAAGTATTCTTAGCAACAGTGTATGTGGCGGCTGTTACGGTACCAGTCGCAAAAGGTAACTTAACACCGTTAGTGCTGGTTGTAGGTGTAGATATTTCTTTTTCAATCCCCATAGGGTCGTCATCAGAATAAATAAGAATGGTATCTCCACTTTGAAACCCGTGGTCCCTATAATCTGCACCAGTAACATAGACTCCGTTTGTGTCAGAATCATGGCTTGCTAAAATCGCTTCTTGTGGCCCAATACCAAGTAAATCTGCAACCTTCTGAGCAGTAGTGTATACTATGTCGTCAGGGTTGAGTGGTCGTGTTTCAGCCTCGCCGGGTGAGAATATAACTGGCATATTTCATTCCCCTCACCAAAGCCACGCTGTACCTCTTCAATAACCCTGCCGCCAAAACTTATCCTTAATGCCCTTTAGGAGTTCATCTCCCTTAGTTGCGTTGAAGTTGAGCATAGGTTCTGATTTTTGTTGCATTGATTCCGCTTGTGCAGCAAGTAATTGTTTCATATATTCAACTTGTTCAGCACTCATATTTTCTATTCCGGGTACTTTCGCCAAATTTTCTGCCAACATTGCACCCATATCCTGTGGTTGACTGTCTGCGATTGGTGTAATCTTTGTACTCGATGGCTGGTCTGAACCGAAGTCCATCATTTGAGGCGCTACACCTGCAACTTCAGGTTGTTCTTCAGTAGTAGAATCCATTGGTTCAGGTGCCGGAGCAGGTGCCGGAGCAGGTGCCGGAGCAGGTGCCGGAGCAGGTGGTTGCTGTTGGAATATGTCTGCAGGTTCTGCTCCTTGTTGTAAGGCAGAAAGAGGATTTGGTGGCTCCCCTGCAAAGCCGGATTCAGGCGGTGTCACCGAAGCAGGTGCTACCGCAGCAGGTGCCGCAGCAGGTTCTAGCATCTCAGCAGTCAATTGACCCTTACTTGCCGCTATCATCATATCTACTTTATCACGGGAAGATGATGATTCATAAGCACCTGTTAAGGTTACTGCTTGTACCCTAGGATCATTAAGCATACTTTGTATCTGTTCAGGACTCATCATGTTTGCTAACATTGATTCTTCGCTGTCGCCTCCTCCATGTCCTCCAAGTAACCTTGACTTGCTATCTTTTTCAGCACCAGTACGGGTTGTCATTTGGTCGCCTTCAAAGCCAACATCTTTGTTAGGTCTTGCTGAGTCCCTTGTACCAAATTGCTCAAGGTTTCTATCCATGCCACCAATTTGTCTATCTATATCTTTACCTGTTATTGTTGGCAAGTTACCCATATCTTCGCCTGCTTGAGTATCGAATACATTTGTTCCTTTGCCGCCTTGTGTGCGAACATTAGCAAGTGTATCATAAGTTTGCTCCAAACCTTCTTTAGAACCACGCTCGGCACTCAACCGAGCAGCATCTGACATGTCGCCAAATTCAACTGCATCCATTCCAAGGTCTCTTGCAGCACCCATTTCTCTAGCAGTTCTATCAATTTCTTGTTTCCTGTTACCCATTTCATGAAGAACGGCTTCCACTAAATCACCATGAGACATTTGACCTGCGCCAATTTCTCCCATGCGGGTAGGTGCTGGTCTCTCTGAGAATACTTCCTTTTGACGGATGTTGTCACCTATCCCAGTAAACTGCGTAACTAACTTACTATGTTGACGAATAGCGTCTTTTATATTTTTAACTCCGATGTGCCTTTCAGGGTCTACTCCGAGCCTAGCAGCCTCGGCTTCTTGTACCCTTAATTCATTTTCTAATTCACTAAGTGTAGAGCCGCCCTTTGATGCTGATGTTGCTGCATCGATTCGTCCCTCAAGTTGCCTAGCAAGTTCAGTATCTCCTCTTTGCTCAGCAATTTCCTTTTGGGCTTGCATGCCTTCGATGTCGTAGCCTCTTTCTTCCTTTGGTTTATCGGGATCCATATCTATATCGGGGAGAGGAATTTCACCACCTGATACATTTAGAGGTTTAGTGCCACCCACTCCTTCGTTATGTGCCTTCATTTGACTGTAAATAGTCCTAAAGGTCATATCAACAGGTTCCATGTATCGCTGGGTTTCGTCTTCTAAATGCTGAGCCGCCCCAGTCAATCCTTCAGCATGTTGCACCAAGTCTTCAAATTCAGTGTTTTCTATAAACCTGTCAGCGTAACCGTAGTTGTTTGTCAATTCTCTGTCTAATTGTTGCAGTTTCTTCAAAATTGGACCTTCATTATTCAAGAAAGATGCTTGCTCGACTTGCTCTTTGAGATTGATACCTTCCCGAATAATATACTGTGCTTCTAACATTTGGTTTGCGGTTTTAGCATTGAAGCCTAAGCCTCTGACCTTGTTAAACATATTCGCATTATTAAACGCATATTGCTCTGCGGCTCTTTGAATATATCTTTGATTTATAGTTTCTTCTTTTTGTGCTTGTGCTTTTGCCCTAGCCTCTTGGAGTTTCTTGAGTGCTTCAGGGTCTGCCCCTCTCATTAGGGCAGCGTGGTCGGCCAATTCTTGCTTAGCCTTTGCATTTTCAAGTTTCTTGTTTAGTGCCTTAGCATCAAACTCTGCAACTAAGTCCGGCTGGTCAGCAGGCATAAATGTAGCATAATGTCCACCTAAGATTTCTTTAGCACCTCCGGGTGTAGCAGCATGGTTTGCCAAGAAACGAGCAATTGATTCTTTCATCAATCTATCTAATGCCCTTCTATCGTCAGTACTTTCTCTCCCTCTGAACTTTTGTGCGTCAGCAGATCTAAATCTACCCATATCCATTATGCTTTGACCACTTCGTGCTGCTTCTCTGTAAGAAGGCACTTCAAGACCTGCTGCCTGAGCCTGCTCTACGAAAATAGGGTCATGCTTGAAATCCCAATGGACTAGCATCTGTTCCTCGTCCTTTTTAGGTAGAGGGTCTAAGCCCGCCTCCTTTCGCTTTTCGTTAGTTTCGTCTATGTTATGACGAAGCGTTGGTCCAATTCGGTTGAGTATTTTTTGTGCATCTACAAGCGTCATAGATTGTAGATTGCTACCTCCACCCCACGGCCTCCCGAACACACCTGTCGTTGCCTCTCCCATTAATTGGTCGAGGAAGAATTTTCTAGCAGGCTTAGGAGCACCAAAGTCACTACCTGTGTCAAAGCCTTGTGGAGTTTGTGTAATGCGAGCACCTAAGCCCGTTGGTGCAGATTGCAAGGTTGGTTTACTTTCAAAACCTTCTCCGCTCCTTACATCTTCTTGGTGCTGAAGATATACTTCATGAAGTCTTTCTTGTTCCTCTTGTGACAAATCAGGAACCATTGGAGAAGTACCGAACAAGAGGTTAGATGCAAGTTTTCTTTTAGGAGCATAGCCTGCCTCTATGAGTTTGTTTCTATCCACATTGCCGTTTTCATCAGTTACTTCAGAAAGTAACTCATCAGGTATATCCCTTGCTTTGAATCTCGTAAAGGAAGATAAATGGCCCTTTTCTGAAGCGACTATGCCGGGGTTTTTCAATTCTCTTTCTAAATCTACAAGAGCATTGGTGGCTTTGAAGTATTTGTTGTGTTGTAACTCTTGGTGGACTTGAGCCAATGCTGCTTCATCAACATCGCCAAGTATTCTTTTCTGTTGCTCCAATCGCCCAAGCCTAGACCTTAACTCACGGTAGTCACTTTGTTGTTTAGTACCCTGAAGGCCTTGTAATTCGTCTTGGGCTTTGATTCGTCGCTTAATGTAAAGCGAATGAGTAGGATCAATGTTACCATCACCGTCACCGGCCATGATATAAGGTTCGTTAAGTTGAGATTCCAAATCGTCTATGGTTTGCAGCCTCTTTGCTGCTTCGCTACGGTCTACCTCCATAGAGCCTGCGCCCATCAAATCTGCAATGTCATTTAATGAAACGGGATTATTTGCAACATATTCTCGACCTTCAGGAGAGAATGCTTGTGCTTCCTCTTCGATTTGGCTTTGAAGGACTGCAACTTTATCATTGTCGCCAGCGCTTTCTGCTTCATTCTGTTCTTGTTGGAGGCGCTGGATAGCCACTAGTGCATTATTTCTAGCAACCTTGCTTTCTGTAATATCCTTTTGTGCACCCTGAAACCCGCTTTCGCTAGGGCGCACACCGACTTCTTTGACTGCACCTCTCTTACCCGATGCCATTGCATCTTCCAATGTGTCGAATTCATCATCAGTCCTCGACATAGCAGTAGGTGCTTTGCCACTAACTAAATCTTGGAAAACATCTTTGTATTTTTCATTTAACAATGCAGTATACCTAGGATCGACTTTATCACTAGGTCTTTGGTCTCCAGCACCGGATGCAGGGACAGGAATACCCTGTTCTCTTGCCATACGCTTTATCTCTAAGAGCGCTCTTGCATGAAGTTCTTTGGATTGAAGACCTTGGGCCTCTGCCATCTGCTCGGCTCTACCTTCAGGAATGCGAGTGGTATCTGCCTCTACGACAGCAATTTCTCTTCTGATGCCTTCTTTCTCTGACTCGTCGGCTGTTTTCAAACGGTCCCTTAATACTCCTATTTGCGCAGACTTATCTTCCGTGATAGCGGCTTCCCTGCGGCTTAACTTGGGTTGTACTTTGACTCCTTTGTTTTCATCTTTGATTTTTTCAGGGGCTTCTTCAAAGTCAGGCTGAATGTTTTTTATCGCTTCTTTAAGAGTTTTTATCTTATCTTCGTCACCCGCTTCTTTAGCGTTTTCCAAGGCCTCTTCTAAGCGCTTCCTATCCCTTTCTTCATAGCCAGTAGTAGTTATCTCACTCACTTCGTCAGCATCAGCAGCATCAGTAAAGCCAGCCTCTTTTGCCCTCTCAGTGGTTCGTTTATCGACTCCTACTTTTCCACTTTCAGGTCGCTCTCTTGTGATAACCTTGTCTTGATTTTTATTTCTAGTTTCCAAGGCCCTCATAGCCGCTTCGTCTTTATCACCAATACCTTTGACCAAAACATCGCCCATGACTAATCCTCCCTTTCGCCTAAATTGAATTCCATTTGTCTACCACATGTACTGCACTTGTCAACCCACATAAAGTAAAGCATGCCACAACTTTTGCAGCGGGTGCCCGACCCTATGTTCAGGACATCGCCCGCCTTCTTATTACGATTTCGTTGCTTCTTGGTTATACCTTGAAGCGGTTTATCTTCATTGAATACGGAACCAGCCCCGTAGGACTCGGCTAAGCGAATGCCACGCTTCTGCAATCGCTCGATGTCATCAAGACCAAGGCTGTTGTTAGACTGCATCAATTAACCTCACACTGTGTAGGTTAATAAAAAGTAATGATTGCCTAATGATGTGAACGAGTGTATATCGATAAGTGCAGTTGTACTACCAGCCGCTACACCAAGCGCACCAGTGCCACCAGTGGCTCTGAGATCTGCTTGGATGAGTGCTGTTGCTGTACCATCTGCCATTTGTCTAGGTGAGTAAGGTCCAATGACCCTGCTACCATATCCGCTTAATACTGCCATCTAATCACTTCCTTCCTATTATTATACCTGATGTAGAAACATCTATTGTAGAAGTTATTGTGCCTAATTGACGACTTGGTTGCTTTAGAGTTACAGTAGTACCGCTGAATTCTACCAAAAGTGGTATGAATAACTCATAAGGGTTAGAGCCGCTATCAAATGTACTAATAGCCTGAATTGGCTGCTGTATAGGATTAGCCACTACGCTGTAAATCTCCCTCATATATGGTAATACATCTAAAGACACTGTTTCATTAAAATCTGTTTTGAATGCGACTATTATTAGTCCGTTGACATTAGTAGGGTTATCGAATGTTACTGGCATCAGCCTTTCCTCCCTATTGCTATGAAGTGACCTGCTGCCGTAGCGCCGCCACCCACTGCTCCGCCAAATAATGTAACTGATGTACCACCTGTCCCTGTTATGTAACAGCCGTCAGGTGTTGGAACATCTCTATTCACGCTACCGCCTAAATCGTCATCGCACCCTATAGATGTGACCGGAGTAGCAGTTCCAGTTGGTAACATTAACTGTACGCTATCAACTATCCTCATGTAAGGGCTTAGGTCTATAGTAGTGTCAGAAGCAGCGTATGTGCCTCTAATCATAACTTGGTCTCCGAGGTTAACTGGTCGTGTTTCAAAAACTACTGCCATTATGCTCTCCTCCCATAAATCATCACCTTGCCAGCACCATTGTTTGTGCCGAAGCCTGTGCCTCCACCGTGTACAGAGAAGAACCTTCTGTCACTACCAATAATAGCCTGAGTAGGCGTATTTATGTTACCTGCCGTTAGCATGTTAACATTGGTAGGTGCTTCAGTATTCATTACAATTATCGCATCTATCAACATACCGGGCACATTGATTGGAACTGCGCTCCCAAGGCCAGTTTCTGAAGCAGTATACTCTGCTGTCAGAATAATCCTGTCACCGAGGTAAATTGGTCTTTTATCAAAAGTCACCGCCAAGGTTAATCACCTCAGCGTGTTCCTATTGCCATCCAAGTACCGCCGCCGCTGCCTGCTTCTGTAGCATGTGCCGTTGTGCCGTTAATGGAAGTTACCATTGCTCTTGCTGTAGCATCTGCCTCATTACATGCAAAGAATATAATCTTTGAAAGATGTGAAGAAAGATCTACTGCAATAGTATCGCCGTTTGCAAATGTTCCTGTCATTACTACCAAGTCACCAATTACATGTGGTCTTGGGTCAGTTGTTATAGCCATGATTATTCATCTCCTGATGATTCATCCACTGGGTCTTCGATTATAGTCTCTTCGACTAAGACTTCTTCGACAACAGGCTCAGGAGCAGGCGGACTGAGAGTGGTTTTTACCATGTCGAGCAATTTGCTCTTGGTAGTATATCCACTCACAGTCTCGCCTTTTCCTTTAAGCCATGCGCCTATGTCCTTCTTAGTCCAGCCACTGTCAGGGATCCCGTCATTACCGGCATCGACTGTTACACCTGCATCTCCCTCTATTCGGAAGAATTGTGGTTTTAGTCTACGCCTTTCTTGATTTAGCCAACTTTGGCTAACCTCGACAGGTTCACTTCTTATCCATTGTCCCGAACCGTCTAATCTGCGACGGTACATCAATGGACCTAGAAAGGTTACTGTAGGCAAGTTTACTCACCTTCACTGTACTAGTAGGGTAATTGAATTACCGTTTGATGTTGCCTCTGCTGTCAATGTCAATACTAGTCCACTGAAAGTTGCAATATCATGGTCATTTGCTGCACCATTAACTTGTCCAACTATTGCTACGATACCACTAAGTGATACGCCATTTTCTCCGCTAAAAGTCATTGTATCTGCACTTGCATGGTCTTTGTCGTATTGAACAGTTATCATTCGTAGACTCCCACCTGCCGTGTTAGTTGTATCTGTATTTGTTGGTAAGAACGGTTCAAGGTTTCCGGGGTATTGCCCACTTGTGCCACCTGCTCCATCCAACCAGCGTGTTTCATCCGGTTGTGACCCGCCATGTAGGCTTAAGTCTGCTAGAATACTGACGCTTGAAAATTCTCCATCGTCAAATGCTATTTTTACATTTCCGCTTGTTATACTTGTTGCTGTCATATCATTTCATCTCCTTATTTTCATCACAGTTAACCTCAAGACAAGTCTCGGATTGAACCTTGACCTCCAAAGAAAGTAGTCCAAACTTCACCCATTGTGCGGTAAAGTCCTTCCTGTCCTAGTCTGTTAATTGCGAATGGATCGCCAGTCTCGATACCGGACTCAAAGTATTGAGTAGGTTTCGCAGTACTGTAGTATAGATAATCAGTATCAAGCATGTAAATTCTGCTGATACCGTCTGCCGCTACATCCTTAGATGGGATGATTGGGACACCGTTGTAAGTTGCGACTATAAATCCAGCCTCAACACCCGGTACACCTTTGACACCGTTGTAAGTTGGTACAACTCTCTTCTCTTCCATGAATCTCTGCTGAGACTGTAGAAGTTGCTGAATACGCATTAGAGTGTCATATCCTGTTAGCATAACTTTCGGGTTACCACCACGAATCCAAATCTTTTGGAACATTTCGTCAAGGTGGTCAAGTGATAGAACTCTCTCGGTTAAACTTGCATCTGAAGCAACTGAAATTTCAGCGTCAGACCATGTGTTAGCAGCACGACTAATGCTGTAAATGTCCAAGTCAGCAGCAGCGCTTACATGCGCCGTGTGTGTAGTAGAAGCACCATTGGCTACGGTTGCTGCATATGCAGTACCTGAACTGTCCATTGTGCTTGCTGCAGTTACTCTATCAAGAGACTCGATGTCGTTACCTGCAGGTGTGTCTACATCCTGTGTTAGCATTTGGTTGATGTGCTCAGCGTGGTGCTTACCCATCTCTTCCTTTAGGACAGAGCGTATGTCGCCAAGTCCGTCATCCTTGTCATTCAAGAAGATTGCAACCTCAGACATATCGAACGAGTGTGCGATTGTCTTAGGCTTTGCTGCAACATTTTGGAATGTAGGCTTGGTAGTGTCAGGCAGTGTGCCGTTCTCTGCAATTCCGCCACCGACTGCTGTCGAAGGCTTTGCAGTGACGACTCTCCATCCACTGCGGTCCCAAGGCTTCTTAGGAAGAATTGAGAATGCGTTAAATTCTTGGTTCAACTGAGACCATACTTTGCGTCCGTAGATCGCTTGGTATGTTCCAGCGGTTGTGCTCAACATTGGTGCATCTGCTTTGAGAAGTTCGCTACCGGAGTAACCGAATCCCATGTTAGTCCCTGCGCCATAGTAGTAGCGCTCCATGTCCTGTACTGTTCGTGTATAATTTCGTGCCATTATTCATTCCTCCATTCAGTTCCAAACCGTCCCTGCGAGACTGTGTACTTCGTCCCACGACATGTTTGCTAGTTCCTCTGTAGATGGTATTTCTACGGTGGAGTGGTTTGTTGATTTGCGGATTTCCGCAGTTGTGGAAGAACCGATGTTATCGATTCTGTCACTTAGTTGTGAAATTGCCTTCTCGATTTGTGAGAGTGGGCCACGAGCATCAAACTCTGCTGCTGCACGAGTCTGTGCTTCTGAAGTAAGTTCCTTAGTAAGGCGCTCACTAAAAACATCATTCAGGTTGTTCTTGAACTGCTGCTCTGTTGCTGCTGCTTTGAAGACTGCATATGCTTCTTCAATTTCAGTTGCAGTAACATTTTCAGGGTTCAGGTAAGATTTTGCGACAGAGCCGCTACCTAATCCTGATGCTCCTAAAGCATTTGTACCCGGTGAGCCACCTTCGGTTGCTCTACCTGCTACTTGTCCGTTCATCTGTGTTTCAGGGAATTGCTCAGGGGTGCTACCAAGGTTAGCCTTGGAAACACCATCAAAGTGAGAGCGAGCAGCACCAGTGTCAACACCTGCAGACTTTAGGGTGTTTTCCATCCAGTCTAGGTATTCGCTAGTAATGACATCGCTGTACTCTGACTTCTTTGTGTCATCCTTGTACATCTTCTTTTCATCATCATCATTTTTATCTTTTTTGTCTTTTTTATCTGCCATATCGTCGTCCTCGGCTAAATCTAGTTGGTCGTCGCCCATTGTTTTTTTCTTAGGTCTGTCACCTTCAATTAACTCTTCAAGTTCTTTTTCTTCGTCTTCTTCGCCTTCTTCGCCTTCTTCGTCATCCATAAAGGGAGGTTTCTTTTCAAGATTTTCCTCTTTATCCATGTCGTCCAACTGCTTAGATAGGCGGTCAATCACTGAAGATAATTCACCTAATGCATCTATTTCGTTTGTCATAGTTGTGTCCTCCTTCAGTATTCTAAAGGATGCTTCGGGATTAATCCCTTTTTCACAAATAGTAACTTCATGTAGTTCTAACTTGGAGATTTCTGTATAGTCTCCATGCTTTGCATCTGCTTTGTTAATGCGCTTAAACGCCTGTCCACCGATGCTAAACCCTGTTAGGTTACCTTTGCGAATCTCATTGGCTACTTCACGAGCCTTCTCGATGTCATCTCTTAGTTGGATGACAACGAACATGCCAGCGTCATCGACACCGGACTTCCATAGTCTGCCATCAGAGTCGGTGTAAGACTTGATTACTTCACCAACCTGAATGTTTGAATGCGCTAGTTGCACATTGCGGAATGACTGTGCTTTCATAAAGTTACCAAAGGCATCTTTCAGTGCACCACGAGTGATTAAGTCACCTTGTTTGTCTACCATCTCAACAGATGCGTAGCCAGCGATTATTAGGTCGCTGGATGACTTAAGAATGGAAATGCTAGCAGGGTGAGCAGGGGTAGAAGCCCTGAGTGCCGCAGCATTTGCCATGACTCCCTTTACAACGCTTATACTATTTAATAAGGTACGAAGGCCGCTTTGCCTCCTTCTATAGACAACTCGCCTTCAGGTGTCTCTTTATGATTGAACTTTTTATCTTCAGCCCTTTCTTTGTTGTCACGCTCAATATCCCTAACATCATGATCGGGTAGCGTCTTTGAACCAACAAGACTAGTAGGACCACTTGGTGATTCTATAGGAGTAGCATAATCTATACCCATACCCATAGTACCTGTAGAAGAATCTCCTACAGCACCTACTCCTGATTTCAACATAGTCGAAACAAGATTGAGGCTCTTTGCTAATAGTCTTCTAATCTTTGCTTTGTCAGTAGCATAGTCATCCCAAAAATTAGTACCTGTTACTTTCTTAGGAGGTATCAATGGTTTTCCATCACCCTTAGATTCGTGCACTTCGGCTTTAGTCTCATCATCAATTACTGACAAATCTGCCTTCAGCATAACTCCAGCAACCGGAGACCAAAATGGTCTTTGACTTTCTGCTAAACGAATCAGCCAACCGTTTTCTGCTTTAGGATTGAACATATACCACTCATCATCTATAGCAGATGCACGGTAACTAACATCACCTGCTGCCATCTTGATAACTATTCTATCTCCATCTCTATCGATTTCGTGCGGCCACATCATAGGTTCAGACTTGGTAAACAAGGATAGGGTCTCTACACTAGATACTCCTTCACCCTCTGCTTCACCTTTGATTTCATTACTGTTTACTGTATAGATGTCAGCACCGTCTACATTCTCTGTAACCGAAACACTGTCAACATTGACTGTAACTATATCTCCGACTTCGTATTTGTCTTTAGTTTGGAATGATGTACCTACATCCATGTAAGTATCACCTTCGTACTTTACAGCACGGTCACCTAATGAATCTTCGTGTGTTATAGGACCAGTACCCAATCGGTATGTGTAGGATGATGTACCCTTTTTGTCAAGAACCATCAAGTTGACATCTCGCCCTTCATCGTACAATACCCACTTAGGGTGACGACTTTCTCCTTTCATGTAAGTGGAATTAGCATCCCTTAGCATCAAACGATCGTGTTCCTTCAGTAAGTCCTTGACTATGATTTCTAAACCGACATCATCTGTTAATCTCAAATTGTGAGCCGCTGGAACCAATACATTCTCTGTACTCTCCATAGTACCTCTTAGAATCTTAATACGCTCTTGAAGAGGCATGTCATTTACATCACCATCATCGTATTCTACAATATCGATTACATTGTATTCTTTATTTGCGAACACCACATCTACAACAAAGTTCTTCTTTGAAATCTTGGTAAAGTTCTCCTTGGTATCTTTGTCTAAATCAAAGTCTCCTCTTACGGTTACCTTGTCATCATCCTTTTCTACGAAAGCCCTTGGGCCTTCAGGCATAGCAGACACTATCCAGTCTCCACTAAATCCACGAAGGTGTTCCATATCTTCTAACTTGAATATGCGATGCATTGGCTGAAGTATAGGGTAGTCGCCATCTTTCTTTAGCATGATGTCGGGGTCGGATAGTGATGCCAAAAGTAGCGCTGCGTCTTCAATGTCGTGTTTTCTTACCAATGTTCTATGGCCCCCTTCTATACCAAACTCTTCCCCATATTCTTCGCCGCTATCCATGTTGCCGCCCCACATCTCTTCATACTCATGGCCTACTTGCTTATACATAGGCCTTGTCAATGTCCTCCCTATAAAGTCATAAGGTTCAACATTTTCAAAACCAACTAACTTATTATGAGAATCATACACTGGTTTGATGCTTGCCTTTAGTCCAATGTTAGAACCATTAGAACCATGATGTCCTAAATAATTGAATGTACCTTTACCATCTTGTCTACCCTTTGGCTTTATTGGAGTCCTTTTGGTATGCCCAACACCTGTCTCTTTATCGAAATGGTTTTGTAAAGTTTCATATTTTTCACCAGTGTCTTCAGAATGCAAGCGCCTTTCCATTGCTCTCATGTAAACGCCAAGATTACCTAAGTACAAAGGAATGTTACTTGGATCTCCAAAGGATAAACCTTGTGAATCAATCCACCTGTCTCTTTCGTTTTCTGCTATGTTTGTTATCGCTTCAAGGTCTGCCTGTGCAACTCTTTGGTTGCTTCTTTCTCTACCTATTGTCCACTCAAAAGCACCCTGTTTACCTTTCTTGTATCTACCATGTTCTTGCTCTAAACGACCACCCTCTAAACCTGCAACTCCATCGATTCTGTCATTTAGCATTTCAAACAATTCATTTATGTCATGGCGAGGTGTTCGGTCTAGCCATCTTCGTGCAGCAATTTTTTGTGTATTAAGTGTCTTTTGTCTACCAAGTTTTTCCTTTATTTGTTCTAAGCGTTGTTGAAGATTATCTCTCTGCTCAAAGTTCCTAACATGTTCAGGGTTTTGCTTAGAATCAAGTTGCCATTGTATATTTTTCATTTCGTCACTTAGGTCTAGCAATTGTCTTTTATTTGCTTCAAGAAATCTAGTTGCATCATTGTATCGACTTTGTTCCAATTTAACATCATCAAGTCTTGGGGAGTCATGCACCGGATCTCTTCTAAGCATATCAGTAACTAGTTTGTCACCATGATGGCCTACCAAACTACTATCTAAATCAACAGTGTGAGTCGCTTGTGGGAAAAGAGGACTATGTTTTTCACCAGTAACTACGCCGGTTAAATACTCCTTTCTATTCTTAGCATAGATGTTTTTGTCATGATGCTCTACTTCACCGATGTGACGAATGTCAGTGTTACTATGCAAATCGGTACCGTCTATTGCTGCTGATTTACCACGGTGGCGCAACACATCCATGTGCTGACGATCGATTGTTTTACCGGCTTCTACATCAAGTGTACCTTTCGCATTTTCTCTATGAGCAAGTAACCTACCTATGTCGGCTTCAGGATTTCTTGAACTCATAGTAGGGATTTGTTTCAATTCATGACCGGCCTTTGTGACCCCTGTATGTGCAGGGGTACCTACAGAAAGCGCAAACGAAGGCACAGCGTTTGACCTAACCTCGTTTGCTACATCTACTTGCATTTTCAAGTCACCTGACATACTATCATAAAAACCAAAGTTCAATGAATTTGCTGGATGATTAACTGGTACTTTACGATAACCTATAGGCGATGGGTGCTTTTGACCTTTATCCGCTTCCCAACTTTTCATATGCCTCATTACTGCCTGTGGGTCAAAGTATGGCCTGTAAACCATATGTTGTTGCTGCTGACCCATGAAACCTAAAGCATTCAGTGCGCCTCCGGTTAACTTAGCGTCCTCTGCATCTTTTCCTACAGGTGCCTTGGGATGTATGTAATTGTGCTTATCATCAGGATGATTCATGTCAAACAACAAATTGCCATCACCATGTTGGAATATATGCGCCATAACAAGCATAGCATTGTTGTGTTCTAACCCATGACCTGCTATACCATCAAGCATTTGAGTAAAAAAGTGAGTAAGGCTCCTATTATCGTTATGCATCCAAGAAGGCATATCTTCGCTAGCGACATGAGGATGCAACAAACCTATCGAGTTATTTCTTAATTTCCTATTGTCATAGTAAGCCTCATTGGTTTTGTTAATGTGCGACAATATCTTACCAATGTCTTGAGGAGGTATTTCAAACATAGGATCGAACTTTAAGCCCGACGGGTTATCTTTATTGAGATATGGTAACAATTCCCTTTGGTCTTTATCATAATGTAAACCAGCAATTAAACCGTTGTAAGAAAGGTTACTTTTTGTTACCGATTCATGCCAGCGGTTTCTACTTAAATCCTTTCTAGCAAGAGGTTCCACTGTAAATTTCTTAGCCTTTGAATCGTATTTAGGCAAGTCGTACCACCTACTGACTGCTTCCATAGACTTATACTTAGCACGATCAACACCCTGCTCCGGGTTAGCAGCCAATTCCTTATTTGCTAAAAAATTGATTAACTGTTTATTTTGCTCAAAGTAACCCAATCCGCTTAACACACCCATGTGGAACTTCTCTAATTCGTAGTCTCTGAGCGAATTAAAAATTGCGTGGGGCTGAGTTCTGTAATCTTCAGGTAGGGTTTCATGAGCACCGTGTTGGTTATCAGCACCTGACCTAGAAGGCAATATCAACTTTCTAAACAATGGCACTGCCTTCTTGTAAAGACTAGTAACCATTCTTGTAAATGGCATGCCTTGAGAGCCATAGTTTCCTTCTTCATCTCTATCAATTTCTGCACCTTGGTCTATGCCACCTAATTCCAAAATCCTATCGTACAACATCTTTCTTCTGTAGGCGGGTAGGTGAGTTGTACCAAATAAAACATCTTTCAGAGAAGGCACATCTCCCTGTAAGTACCTATTCTCCAGCATGTGCCTTACGCTTTCATCTTGAGGATGAGGGTTGGATTTGTGGTGATTTATTGTAGGTTCTTCGGCACATTTAGGAAACCCTTGGAAAATACCTTCGGTGAATACTGTTTTTTCATCAGGGTTCTCATTACCCCAATTGTATTTTTTAATTAATCTTCTATTGTCATAGTCTGCCGGGGATAAACCACTATGGTCATTACTAGGCTCGTAATAATTAAAATTATGAGCGATGTATTTAGGAACCTTTCTTGTTACACCGTCGTGAAATGTATGGTTTACTTCTTCAAACATTGGCTGAAGATATGGATTTTCTTGCACCGGACCCTGTATGTTCATAGTTTGTGCAAACTCAGGTAAGTACTGCAACTGCCCTTGGTATCTAGTGTTAACTTCGTCAACTTGTGGCTGACCTGTGCCCCCTGCTGCAGCACTCAATTGACCAGTAACAGGATCGTTAATCATAGGGTTGTCTTGAGACTTGGCTACATCAAGTAGCAATGGTTCAAAACGAGGTTGTTGATAATACAAGTCAGCCTTAATGACTGCTTCGTGGGCTTCAAGATATTCACCAGCCGCCTCTGATACACCTATACCATCGTACAGTGATTTGACAAAGGTTTCTCTGCGAATGTCGAGAGTGTCCAAAGGAGTTTCAATCACACCATCACCCGCCGCTCAGTTTATGCGGCGAGATAGCGTTTCGATACTCTTTCTGATTTGCTGGTCTTGGTATTTCTGAACATTACCACCAGCAGACTTGAGAAGGTCAGGGCCATCTCCGCCCTTTTCATTAATACGATAAGCGGTTTGGTCATCAAATGCATCAGGGTACTGAGTTGGCTTGTCAAGTATTTTGCTAACTTCAGAGATAGCACCTTTGTTAGGTACATCCTTTGATTCGATTAAATGATTGTTGGTAGAGAAGCCTTGGTTTCTTACATTGTCTTTACCAGCAGATTGAGTCATAAACTCATAGCCTTGCTCTGAACCTTCCTTTGCTTTGTATTCAGGCTGGCTACTTCTTTTGGCCTTTGCCTTTTCTACTTTACCGGCTAACTCGTTAGCCTTGTTTAGCAAGTTTGTAAAATCTTCATCTCTAGGTTCAAATCGTGGCTTCATCTTAATCACTCCATTCCCATGTTGTTGCCTGTGTTACCAGTGCCTTTGGCTTGGTCTGCCAAGGCGTGAATCTCTGACCATTCCATGTTATGGAATTCAGCATTGCTACTAGGCATAGCAAGTCCATCGCCTTTGATAACCATGTCGTCACCAATAGGTCTGAAATCATCATCTATCATTCCGCTTGGCCTTTGTGTTTTTGCCATCACAAAGCCCGCTTTCCTTAGCATATTCATAGGATCTGCTACTGCCTTTCGCAAGTTTACATTTTCTTGCTTTAGTTGTCGCAAGTCACTATCCATATTTTCCATCTTACTAATGAGCGCACCCATTAGTTTCTCCGCAGTTTTCTCTTCTTCACTCATGATGCTCAACTCAAAGTGTTCTGTTGCTTAGTTGTCTTTTGATACTACCTGTACGACTAGTACGAATCATACCCGGCAAGACATCGTTTGATGCAGGGTGGGTTTTCTGTACAGAATTAAATCTCATTACAGGAGCGCCACCAGCATAAATATCATTGACACCAACAGCGCCTGTATCTTGCTTCATAACTGCCTTTTCGACATCTCTACTGAGATAATCAGCGTACTTGGTAATTTCATTAATGTGTGAACGGGCACCCATTGCGTCTTGCTCATCTAATGCTTTGTAAAATGCGTCTACATGAGTACGCATTTTTCTAGCCATAGGGTCCAATTTCTTCAGGTCCATGCGTCAGCCACTACTCCCCTTAACTTTAACCTTGTCATGCACCTTTGAATCGACCTGAGTCACTAATGCTACGAGCCGCTTGCTCAATAGGGCTTGGTTGCGAGCCTCTTTGTTGTACACTACTGGTCGGTGAACCTGCACCCATACTAGTTCTGTTTTGAGGACTAGAGTTAGGACCACCGTCACTCATACTTCTAGCACCAGCAGACGCTTGACCACCCATTACACCTGCTAATTGAGGAGGTATGTTGCGACCCGGTAACTGTCCGGGGTTAGCCTGCGGTTGCGGGCCACCCGGCATACCCGGAGGCATACCGCCACCCGGAGGCATACCCGGAGGCATACCCGGCATACCGCCACCCGGAGGTTGTTGCATCTGCGCCGGGTCAGGTTTCTTGTAAATGAACCTAACATCTCTGTTACCTTCTTGTACAAGTTCAGGTTCATACCCTAACATAACCATACGCTGTGCGATATTAACTTCCATTTCATCTCGGCGTAGCCGAGTAACTTCATCTTCTTCTTCATTAGGATAGAGTGTTAATTGCCAATCATTGACATCTAACTGCTCCATCAATCTAGGGAATAAATGTTCAGTGTATACTTTATGACCAAACTCTACTGCACGGTTAGTGACAAGAATCTGCATACCTTCGTTGTTTAGACCACCGGATTTACCAGTGTCCATCATGAATACATTTGATACACCATAGAATGATGCTATGCGCTGGCGCATTTCATCTCTTGCTGGTAAATACTGCATCTCTTCAAGCGTGTCCATGAACTTAACCCAATTGACTCCACCTTTACCTGTATTAGATTCAATACCGATCTTAGGAATGTAATGCGGGTCACGCTCTAACTTCTCATCCATACTCTTGAAGAACGATTTCATCGATTCTAAATTATCTGTTGTAACTGAAATTAGTCCCTTTGGCATCCTACGCTTTGAATAAGCAGTATACATGTAGTTGTCCATTGCTGTCAATGTCATAGCCTGTCGCCATAGTGTTGATACAGGAGAGCGACCATACAACTTAGATGGGTTATACTTACTAACATGAATTACTTCACCTTCCAAATAATACTGAGTCTTACCACTACCTGCTGTATTGACATAATGAACATCTTCTAAAGCATGTCCACAGACTTCACATGTCTTTTCTTCTTCTGCATAACTACGAACTACATCTCTATGTAAAGGACAGACTCTGTACCTACCACCTCTTACACCACGCTTGTCTGCGATAATGCGCAAAAAGATAGGGTCTCCACGAAGAATCTCCTTTACACGATAGAATGATACTTCTTTTGTTTCGGGGTCTTGGTAGTATTCTTTAATGAGAATCATGAAAGCATCATCCATAATGTTAAGATCGTATTCGATTTCTCTCAGCACATCCATAAATGTCTGCTCCATGCTGTTACGCCTGTCAATTAACCATCGAGGATAAACAATTTCGTTAGTGTCAGGTGTTTCTAAATTGATACCTTCACAATCAAAGCACTCTTCTACATCATGTTGATGTTCTTTTCCACAATCTAAGCACCTCTTATGGAACTTTTTCTCCCAGTAGTAACCTCTGCGGAAGATTTCTTGTTGAAGGGTAGTCAATACTGTACGGAGAATAAGGTTTTCATTAGCAACTGAATACAGTGCAGGGATAGTTATTCCCTGAACCAGTATTGGTTCTTGAATACCAGTTGTCCATAGTGGCATCTGAGGAGCAGGGGTTCTGCGTCTTCTGAAACCATTACCTATACTAGACAATATCTTACCAATTCTACTCTGTTTTTCTTCTGCCATTACAATTCCTCCGCCCAACTTAACACTGTATCTTGGTCTACTCCCCACTGTCGCAGCGCCTTCTCCGCTTTGTGTGTTCCGTCCCAAGACTGATACTGCACATACTGTTTCATCAATACATTATCAGGTTCTAAGAAGTAATGTGCCATTGCTTTAGCAACTTTGCTTTTTTCTATAATGTGAGGTAGACTACCACTAAGTAACTTAGCAACATCTTGACCTCTGAATTCAAGTTGGTGAGTGTTAGGCTCTGAAGTGCTTACGCTCTTATTGAGTTGTAAAGCACCAAATCCAAGATTATCATGTAACTGTGAGCAATGTAACCTACCTCTGTCACCTTTAGCGATGATAACAAGTCTAGGTTCATCCCTTTCAGATATAGTAAAGTGACCCGATTCGTCAACAAACCCACCTGCATAGGCCCAAATGTCCTTGATAATGATGTTACCATTCTTAGATGCGATGTATTCACCAGTCTTATGACCCTTGATGATTGCGATTTCCTCGCCATACATCTTCAATAACTTAGCCATACGGTTTACATTAAGTCGCTTAGTGCCCTTTTCGATTAACCTTTCAGTTATATTCCTAGCACTCAAGGGTCCAGCCTCTGTCAACTCAGCCTTTGCTAATGTTAACCAGTTCTGTTGCTCTTTACTAAGGGTGTTGAATTGATTGAGTGCACTCTTCCATACCTCTTTAGCGTCTTGCTTACTCTGCATTGCTGCTTCCCAAGCGTTAGTTTCTTCATCACCCCATACACTATGATATTGATCTAAACTTTTGAGTATGCTATCTGCGTTTTCCCACTGATGACATGCCCTTTGAAGTGTATTCTTTTTCAAATCACCATATATTCTCAATGACTTGAGGGTTCTTTCATCTAAACCTAATTGAATAATAGTGTCGTGGTGGTTGTCAGCCCACTCAAATGAATGTAATGTTGCACTGGTCTCCTGTAAATGCACCTGCTCAATAGATTTAATCAAGTCGCTGACTCCATTTACATCCTCTGCTTTACGCAAATCAGTTATTAGTTGCTCAGCGGTCTTACCTATCTGTGATTCAAACCAACCTTCTCCGCTTTTAGGGAATGATGGCCTAATAGAACTTACATTTCTGTTGACTTCTACTGCATCTTTGGCTATTGTGATAGCACGATTGGGCTGTGATTTAACAAATGGATGTTCGATAAGGGTAGAAGCAATGATAGTTTGCAAATCATTACCCATATCGATGATAGATGTATGGTTACCTACTCCTAATGACCCCCACATAATACTCTAACCCCTTGCTTCACCCATATTATACTTAGGCTACGAACCATCCTTTACTAGGAGCGGCTGGCTTATCGCCCAACCACTCTTCAAATCCGGGCAGATAGTCGTCAAGCATGACGATACTACCTTTGAATTCCTTAGTTGCCCAGTTAGACAAGGCTAATGCCATTGCTAAGTCATCATGAGAGCCTACAGACTCTAGGCGACCTTTCTTAGTCATACCAAATCTAGTGAGTTGGGTCTCTAATTGACGAGTGAACTCCTTACTCTTCTCATTGCCCCAAGGGGTTTTGATTTTTTCTTGCTCAAATGCCATCAATAATGACATAAACATACTCTCTTTTCGCTGCCGAGTAGTCATAAATGTCTTGATAGGTATGTCTTCACGCATCTCTTTCAGTTCTGCTTCAAACATACGCTGGAAATTGTTACCTTCTAACTCAATTAAGTCAGGTTGGAACCTATGATTTAGTAGAATTATTCTCTTTTTCTGTGCAGAAGACCCCAATCCTTTCTCATTTACGAAGTTAACAATCTGTTTTTCTTCGCTATCAGGGGGCATTCTAAGTGTAACCATCGCTGTATAGTCAGCATTAGAGTCAGATGCTATTGCTGGATCCCAACCAACAAAGTGTTGGCCGAATACACCGGCTACATCGCCCTCTTCATCGTACTCTGACTCTGCTTTATCCAGTAATACTAGGTTTTCATCCCTTGCTTTCTCAAGAAGTGACATAGGAAACATACTTGACATGTCGTGAATAGGCTCACAAAGGTACTCACGAGCGAATTTTATCGCTGGCATAGACGATTCTCGCATCTTTAGGGCCTCCAAAGGCCACCTATTAGGCCATAATGGCTCCCCATTATCCTTAATTGCGGGGTAGGTTTCGACCCTAAATGCGTCTTTTTGCTCTAATTCGGCGTATAAATCGTTGTAACTGAAGGGTGTACCGACCATCATTAGCCTTCCAGTGTGGTGCAAAACGGGCAAAAGGACGGTATAGAACCAATCTGCTGCCCTTTGTAACTCTGTAACAGTGGTTCCCCACAGAATATCGTCACATAATACTACATTTGGGTGGAAACCACGGGTTGCTCCACCCACGGACTTAGCCATAAGTCGGCTTTTATTGGTGAATTCAAAGTATGATTTATTCCAAGGACGGCCTTTTGGCTTCAGTTCCTTTAAAATATCCTTGGTTTCTATCAGATTTCTGATAAATCGCATGTGTTCAAGGGTCTGTTCTAGGCTGTGACTGAATATCATGATGTGGGTATTAGGTCTAAAGGCCGCTAACCACAGTGCATATGACATAAAAAAGACAGATTTACCGTGGTCTCGACTCGCTTTGACACAATATCGCTTGCTTTCGTTAACGCCTTGTAGCCAAAGTTTGTGATGTTCTGAAAAGTCAAACTCTAATATCTCAGTAAAGAAGTATTCAAAAGACTTCTTGGACATCTCTAAGTCCATTTCCTTGATGAATTCTTCCTTATTGGTCAGAAGTTACCCCCCTCTTCATCGACTATATCTGCTAAATTTTGTGGTTCCGATGGTTGTTTTACATCCATTGGGTTTTTAGCATCAACATCAAAATCAATAGGCCTTTTTGCTCCTTGGTTAGAGTTAGGTTCTTCATTTGTTCCTTCCGGCAATTGTGCTATTTCACCATCAAGATCATAGCCGGTATTATTGACAATTGCATTTTCAGATTCTTTATCTGAGTTGGTTTCATTTGCATAGCCACCGGCTGGTGGTTCAGGTGGCCCAGCAGTAACCTGTGGTACTTGGGTCACAGCCACTGTGCCCATCTTATCAGTAGGAATGTTTGGAGACTCAGTGTCGTTTAATGTATTCATTAGTTCCGGTACAGGGTTACTTGCAGGATCTATTAGGTGGCCTACATTCACATTAGGTAAAGGTGCTGCTTCACCCTCTTCAGCAGCATTACTTGCTGTTTGTAATCCTTGAGCAGTTTGCTGAGCAGGGCCAAAACCTTCAATTCCTTCTTTACCAGTCATTCTTCTTCTCAAATCTAATCCTTCTACATTTGTAAACTGTTGACCTAACATATTAGCAACTTCGTTTAATGACATACCGGGGTAATTTTCCCTAGCGTACTCTTCATATTCTGATAAATCTGTTGCACCTTTATGGCCGCTTAACTGAGCAGCCTCGGCACCCTTTCTTTGAGATAGGTTTTGGAACCTACTTAGCAAAGCCTGATTATCCGCTTCTTCTTTTTGCTTCGCAGCCTGATTATCCGCTTCTTCTTTTTGCTTCGCAGCCAATGCAGCCTTCGCATCCATTGCAGGTTGCATCTCTTCTCTGATTTGATCTTGAGCAATCCGCCTAAGCCTTGCGTTTTGTATCGCCTCTTCTTCAGGACTCAACTTTCTTTTGTACCTACCTTCTGCAAGGTAACGAAGTGCACCTAAAGGTTTTCTCATCAAAGAGCCAAAACTATCAATTGGCTCAGTCATTTCAATTGCGCCTTCAGTAGCATCTCCAAGTACCCTACCTGCTCTACCTAACTGAGATTCCTTCGCCAACAAATCGTCAGGAGATTCAACTGGACCTTTTACGAATACTTTACCCATTTCAGACACCGCCAAATGTAACTTTAGTTGCTTTAACTATTATTGGAGACACATTCCACTGCTTGGCTACAACATTCCAGTCTCCTTGTGTAGCCATTATGCCATGAACATCCTGAGTAGTTATGCCAACAGACATACTAAACGATCGGATGTCGTTATATGAATTGATTGAGTAGCCTTTCTTAACATGCTTCATCACTCTGTCGTCTTTGATTGCAGACATGGATTGTAATGTTTCAAAGGATTGTCGGATTTCATTGAGGTTTAGGTCCATGCCCCCATATCGTGAAGCCAAAGCGCCTGAAGGGTTCGTGTCTTGTTGATCTAGATAGAACCAATCCATATTCTTTCCCTGCATTTGATTACCGCCTTGGTAAGAAACTTGATGCCCGCCCGCTTCATTATACAAATCCACCAATTTCTGAGCATCCTCTACTTGTCGAGCCTGACCCGGATTCGCTAATTGACCTACATTCTTTATGCGGTTTGCAGATTCAACATGTGGTTCAGGATGCCCTTCGTTTCTTAATTTATTAATCATCGCTAAGTGAGCAGCGTGAAATGCATGCCCTACATCACTAGCACTACTACCAGTAATATCTTTTGTAGGGTTTTCAACACTCATAGACATCAAAGCAGCCTTTACTTCTTGTTCAGTTAGTTTCAATTGCGCTATGTAGTCTTGGAAGTAACGATTATCCACACCACCTTTAACTTTGTTAGATACTGCAGTGCGAGTATCTTTGTCTTTTCCTCGCCTTGTGCCTATCCCAAACAACGCTGACATCTTAGGTGACAAAACATTCGCACTCAATGCACCTTCTGTTTCTTCTCTTGCTAACAAATCTTCTGCAACTGCTATAGATTCGGGAGACATGTGTGGAAACTTACCCGGTATGTTCTTTTCTTTATCACCCACAATACTTTGTAAAAACTGCTGCATGGCAGCAAGTCTATCGTAACTATCTTCTCCTTTAGGTGAGCCTTCTTGACTATGTGCTTCTAAAGCATATTTAGGAATTGGAGCACCACTATGAGTTACATTGTATTCACTAGCATGTTCTTCCGCCGGTACATAACCCTGACCTGTATGATCTTTGTAACGCCTAAGAACACTTTGGGGCATTATGCCTCGCCCTAACTTATTCATTTCACCTTCATTTAAGGCATGGACTCGCCCTTCAGAAACCTCAGACAATGGTAAAACATGACTTCTGATGAATCTCTTTATCGAATTATCCGTTTGGAAATTATCAAGTGGACCCATTTGACCATCAGGGATGCCGAGTTTTCCCTTTATCCAAGGTGCTGCTTGGTCTAATGTTTCTCCAATTTCAACATTTATTGGATTAAAAATCGAATCTATACTATTTCCTTGGTCGGCATTAGGGTCATCAATTGAGCCTTTCTTTGTAAAGAAAGAAACTTGATGACCTGCATCAGATATACTTCCATCGGCGTTTTGTATTTTGACTCCGCCGTGGTGCTTTGAGTTCTTAACGGTTGGTAACAATCGGCCCCTTGCATCTTTTTCTGAAATATAATCGGTACCATGATTGGTTCTCCACCTCTTGCTACGAAAGCCGGACAATATATTAGGAGAATTTTCTCCTTCTATTTCTCTTACCTTGCCATTACGAGAACCTATGGCATGGTCGATAATCTTAATATAATAATTTTTTAATTCGTCATTTGGCTCAAATCCATTCTTCGCAGATAGTCGTAACATGGCATGCAATAATGCATCTATCATGTGGCGATGGTTAGGTCCGCTACCAGTTGGTGCCCTATCGACCATCCAATCCCCACCATGCGGATCAGGTACCCCACCCTTTCCAGTCTGCGGGTCTACTAAATCTTCTTCAGTCAGAGTATCAGTATGTCTTGCAAGTGTACCGTCGTCATTAATGCGTAATCGCATTGCGCTCTTTCGCAGTAGGTCTCCACCTAACAAAACAGAACGAGGGGTTGTCTTGAACATCAGCCCGACCTGCCCATATTACTTCCAAACTTCTTACCTGATGGAGACTTACTGCCCTCTTGGCGTTCATCGCCATCTATGCTTTCGGTAGGTCCAGTAGGATAAGTGGCTTGGTTGCCAGCACCCGGTCCTGATTCACCGACACCGCCGGGGTCAGCCATCTTCAATCTACGATCGCCAATCTTACCTTTCAGTCTCTCTAGTAATCTTCGTAACTGGTTGAATCGCATGTAGTCCATTTTCTTACGGACTGTTTGAATATCCTTTTTGAGAGCGCCGACAGATGCCAACTTCATGCTAGGCTCTTTAGGCATAGCGATTTCTTTAGGCATCTTAGGAGGTTTTGGTATTTTAGGAGGCGTTGGTTTACCAGCAGCCTTAGGTCTTTCGCCACGCATTGGGTGCATTTGCATACCCTTTGGCATTTCTATACCACCTTGTAATCTGCGAACATCCTGTGTACCAAGTGACTGTTGGTACTTTTCAGGAAACAATGTAACAGGTTGAGTAGTTTGTCTATGTCCTCTATGTAGCGCTAAGTCAGATTCATTGAGTCCACCTTTGTCTGCGGGATGGCCTAGTTTACTAGCGACATTCTTGGCTCGGACTTCACTAATTTTACCTTCTGCTTTACTTCTACCGTAAGGTGTAGTTTCCATTTGGGGTTGAGTCCAAGGTTTGTGTTCCTTCAAAAGACTAGACCAAGCGTCTGCCATTGGCTCACTTGTTGCAATAGTCTGCTGACCGAATGGTTGGTTGACTTGTGCACCGAACATAGCAGACGCATCAGGCCCACCCTGTCCGGGCATACCTGTCATCTGTGAAATCTCTGCACCAACTGCGTTCTCATTTCCATCATCCATGATAGGTTGGTCTTGGTCCTCTTCTTCCATACCCGGAGGCAAGTCGGGCTTAGGTTCTATGGTTTCTAGTCGAAGATGAGGTAAGTCCATCACCTTCTCTGCGTTTTCCTTTTCGGCCTGCATTTTGTCTCTACGCTTTTCCATCGATTCAGGATCGCCTATGCCGTGCTTGTAACTCTCTTCATCTTCAGAGTTAGCAGTATACATATGCGATGCTTCAGATTTAGGATTGTAAAGTCGGGTATCTGACCCTGTTGCCATTCCTCCGCTTCCACTTGGCATTTCAAATCACATCCAGTATATTCTCATCTAGTTCGCCGTCAGCCTGAGATAATAACTTTTCTTTAACTCTCTTCCAAGTCTCAGGGCTTTCTTTACCTAACTCAACTTTCAGGATGTTGATTGTATTGTTAGCGACTGCCTTGTTAGGCTCTGCCCATGTCTCTTGGTATTTGGTTAAGTCTTTCAATGTCTCTCTGACTTCTTTGTGGAGTTTTACCATATCTGATACAACCCCATCATCGTGAATACTGGTCTCTTCCATGTATTGTGCCAACTTACCATTCAAGTTTTGCACATTGTTTCTAAGGACTTCTACTTCTTCTCCTACCTTTACCGCTACGATTGCAGTAGCGCTTCTCTTAACCAAAGGCTGGAAGTGGTTTTTCATGTGCTTGTACACTAACTCTTCGCTGCAATCTAACTCGGCAGCAATATCTTCAGTGGTCTTTTCGTCTTCAAAGTAAGCCACTTCGTAAACTCTACGATCGTCACTAGTGCACACTATACAAGAATGGTTAGCGGTGTCCTCATAACTACCCATATGATTTCTCATATGTCTCTCAGTAGTATTGGTTCTCCAACCCATGTCCTTGTCCAGTACCCTCGGTTCTATAGAACCATCAGCAAGTCCGCTTTCATAGACATCACGCTCTTCGTGCTGACACAAAGGACATGATCTCTTAGTTTGGCGCTCGCCTCCCATGCATTGGGCCACGGCTACACTATGGATAATAGTTTTGTAGCATGAGGTTGACGGAGTAGCAATGAGATTACCTCGTTCAGCACCTAGAATTATGGGCGTACCTGTGTCTATAGAAACCGCAAAAGGTTTGACGAGAGCAAGTAGAGATATATTTCTTAGAAGGTTTGTAGAAGATGATGTCAAAGAACTAAGAATGGACATCTGCATGGTCTGTCCAAGTTGGGAACATACCAGTAATCGATGCACTGAATGTGGTTGTCAGATGAGAGTTAAAGTCTCACTAAGATCTAGCGAGTGCCCGCTAAAGAAATGGGGGCGACATGTAGAATCGTCAGACATTAGAAATTCGGGAATAGATGTTACCGAGCATGAAGAAGGCACCGAAAAGACCAGCGACTAAGTAAGCCATTGTGTCACTCGATAAATCCCCTGAGCCAGTAAGCATAATTATTCCTAGTGTCACAATTACTGAAAGTAATTGAACCATTACCATATCTACTATTACGCTTTTCTTTGGTGCAAATATAGCCATCGTACTACTTGCCAATCCTAACATTGGTGAATCCCTTGGTATCATTTTATCTCATCCCCATCATTCTACCCATGAAGTTACCAGCAGCGCCACCTGCTTTGTTCATTAGGCTTTCATCTTGCATAGCAGCACTTAGCGCACCACCCATCATACTTTGTTGAGCAAGTGCAGCAATCTGCTGTTGTTGCATCTCTGCTTGCTGAATGTTTTGTTGACTTGCCATCTGTAGACTACTGAACTGACCTGTTACATTTTCAGCACTCATAGTCTGCAAATTACTTGGAAGAGATGCTATGTCCATTTTCATCGTACCTTCATCTTCATTGATAACAAAGGTGGCACCCTTTAGTATCTCTAGTACTGAAAAACTCACAAGGTCATTAAGTAACTGAAGCATAGTGCCCATCTGTGCACTACCAATGAATCTATCCATTGGTGCTAAAGTTTTCATTAATGCCAATTGAATTTCTGCTTCACTAGGAGGAGCCATTGGTTGACCCATCATTCCCATTTGATTTTGGGACATACCCATGCCACCCATAAAACCTTGCGCCATATTATTTTGAGCAAAGTTTTGTTGCTGCTGCGGAGGCGCAAAGGGGTTAACAAAGTTAGACTGAGTGTTAGTCTGACCATTGACACCGAGTGACAATGCTCCATTTTGCTGTGCGTTGTTGTTTCCAAATAGTCCCATTTTGTTTCACCTATTGTTGTGGTAATTGCATCTGCTCTGCCTGTGCCACTACTTCGGAGTTGATAACTCCATTGTCTACTGCCTGTGCTTGCATTATTCCAAGATTTGTTATTGCATCGGCCAAAGATGGCTGTTGCTCAAGGATTTCCTTTTGGAATAATCTCAAGTCAAAGACAATCATAGTGACATCGTTTATTCCTGTTTCGGGGTTTTTGTAATGCAAAAGGCTGATTCCGGGTTGGCGCTTAGAATCTTTTTCTAATTCAACGAAGAACGGCTCGTATTTCTTTAGCATCTCAGGAGTGTTGTCTTTCTTTTTGATAATCGAAATCGGCACAGCAATTGTACTGACTCCTTTCTTGACCATTTCCTTCATACCAGTCTTGGTCTTGTTGTGATCTTTATCGGCTTCGGATTCCCACTTACATAACAAGTGGTATAGGTGCAAGTGCTCAGGGCAGTATGTACCCTTCATCAACCTACCATTAGTGACCTGCTCTCTTGCTACGAATGCTTCCGGTGCACCAGTTACAGGATTCTGCCAGTATAATTCCCAAAGACTCTTGCCGCTTTCTTCATCACATATCTTAGCATATAGATTATCATACTTGATTAACTCTTCACAATCACAGCCGTCGATTACACATAGACTGGTCTGACGATTGTATCTATACTTCAGCCCCCATATCCACCTAAGCGGATTAAATAAACCACGCTTAGTCGGTGTGAGTAAGCGACGGGCTTGCTTGATGTCTTGCTTCCTTGCCTTTCTTGGGTCAGCATGGCGACTCGGATAAAAGTTAACTTTTGGAACTTCTATGTTCTGCTTTCCAGCAACACTAGCCATAGCCTGTTGTGCACTTTGCATTTCTAACAACTGTGCGTGACTAGCGTTACCTTGTTGACCAAGAGCCATCAAGTGAGCATCGCTCATGTTCGCTAAGTTAGCGTCACTCTGTGGAACTCTACCGGAGCCACCAAATCCAAAATTCATTACCATTTCTATTTCCTCCTTACATTGTAAGTATATCAATCAATGTGTTTTCCACATTCCACCCAATCCTAGTAGCCATCATGCCTCGCCTAGTAGGTACGCCCGCTTTTTGTAGACGAACCAAGTCATCCCTAAAGGGGTCGAACATCTTATGTTCGCCTAATCTTTGCTGCTGCCAAAGTACATTTGCAGACTCATCCCACCAATTATCTGCTTTATTAGCAACAAGCATGATTACTTTGGGACAATATCGCTTACCTCTAAACCAAGATCTAAGGTTTCTATATCGATACTGACGATGAAGTATTGCATCAACTAAGTATTTGAATCCACCAACAGCCTGTATTGCTTCGTCGCCACCCTTTAGTGCTCTGTCATCAAACATGAAAATCACTGCTTCGACATTACGATTAACCATATCATCTATCCAAAGATTCCAAAATCTTTCGTCGCCACCAATATCAGCGGAGTACACTACACGCTTGTCTCCTTTCCAACTTACACGCTTGCGTGTAGGTCGTGGAAGTAAGAATCGGTTCATGCCGGGAATTCTAAAATGCTTAGTACGCTCATCTTCAGGTATCTCTTCCATCTCTCCCGGCGTGGTCATGTATCTGTCAAGAGTTGTCTTACCAGTCATGGGTGGGCCATACACCCCTACCTTTCTAGGTATGAAGTAATGATATAACTCACGAGCGAAAACCATTCCACCCACAAGTGCAGAGCCACCCATTGCTGACATATTATCACCTAATCAAAAATCGAGTCTGACCAATTCTGTAATGTGTCCTTTACCCAATTACCTGTATGTTCCCAAAGATTCCAGCCAGTATAAAAATCGATACCAGTCATAACAAAGGCAGATAGTAATGAAAAACCAACCACCTTTAACCAGCCAAATGCCCTCTCATAAGCCACATCTACCATATTAGCAGTATGCATCATTCTCAAAGTTTCCTCCACGGTATCGTCAGAGGGTGTTTTGAAAATGCGCCCCAAGAAGAATCACTCCTTCTTTTTGAATTTGCCATCTGCGCCACGAACTTTCTTAGACTTCTCTTTAGGGTTAAAATCTAAACCTAAACTTAATGGTTCTTTAATAGATGTGTTAGGTACAAAATCGGAATAGCCACTCGGTGGCTGACTAACTCTTTGTTGAACCCAAGGAGGAGTCTTGCCGGGGTTTTCTTCCATCCACTTCAACTCAGTTTCAAGTTGTGCTTCTTGCATACGCATCTCCATGTCCTGTCGGCGACTATCGAAGTTGACTTCCATTGAACGGTAGCGATTTCTGCGCTCCCTTTCCATAGTTGCCAACCTTGCTTTCTCATCCATACCTTGTTGAAAGAACATTTTGAAAAGGTAGTATGCGAGACCCTGTACAGCGAATGCAGCCATAGCGTATGTGATTCCGTTTACAGACGGGTCATCCAAATCTATCCATAGGTTGGCATTGAATATGCCAACTGCTAAACCAATAGACATCGACTGCATTAGGATTAATCCCATTAGTCGTATTTCACTTTGATCGTGTTCAGGCAGGGGTGCGGAAGCGCTCATCATAATGTGTCCCTCTCTGTCATGGGGAAATAATAGTATCACATAAATGATTCTATTTTGATAGCGTCAATCTTTTTTGACTCGTTTACCATTTTTTGAAGGTCCCGGACCTGCGTCTTTAGAGCCAATTACAATAACCATACCGTGGGCAGGTTTCTTGCTACCCTTCTTGGTACTGTCTTTACAATTACAATCTGCTTTACCACACGCAGAGCACTTCGTATTGCTACCCTTCTTGGTACTGTCTTTACACTTGCAATCCTTTTTACCACATGTTGGGCAATCCGCTTTGTGCGTAGTGCCGCAATGTGCTTTGTGTATTCGCATGTCTACTTCTTTCAAAATCTGTTCTCCAATTTTCATATTATCACCTTTGTTTGTTCCGTAGGCTCCGCCTAGTTTTTGCTCTACTGCGCCGGACCAAATCTGTTTATTGCCTTGGCCCATACTAGCACGGTTACCTACTCCACCGACACCACTACCCCCGCCACCAGCAGACGGGTTTGCACTAGCAGTGCCGTGAATGTTAGGGCTACTACCCTGACTCGTGAGAGCAGCACCTGCAATTTCTGCCACTTTGTCTGAAAACCTAGGATCTCCAGCAATACCTTGGGCAAGTCTATGTGTACCTGATTTGGCAGCAGTTCCTAATTTGCCACCAAAAGTAGATTTTTTTCCTAGTGCTACCTTGGCAGCATCAGCCTGACCCTGTGCCTGTTGAATTTTGAAATCCTTTGCATCTAACTTACCTTGTGCTCTTTTGCTTTTCGCTGGCCCCATAGGTCTTGCTTCTTTTAACCTAGAGGCTTTGCCTGTTGCCTTAGTAGATGCTTTGCCCGCCCTACCAACTCCTCCAACTGGACTAAGCCCCTGAAGAGCACCTAGTCCTCCAGCGAGTCCTCTCTGCCACCAAGTAGGATTTTCAACAACCCCCATCCCTAAAAAGTCCGAGCCAAGAACAGGATCTTGGAACACAGCAGTGTCATCTTCATATGATGTAATGTCGCCCCAATCGGGTTCAGGAACTAACTCAGGTGAAAGATAATGACCTACTTCCTGTAAACCACTACCTACCACGCTACCCTTGGCACCTTGACTTTGATTAACACCGTCTGCAGCGAATATAGTGGCAGCAGCGACAAATAATAATGGAAATGCCTTTCTAATCGATTGCTTCCCATAAACAAATTCATGTCCTAGACCAACTAAAGATAGTTTGAATGTACCCGGTTCACTTTGTTGGGGAGCAAATATGTTTTCAGGGTCAGCCTGATTTAGAATCTCAGGTAGTTTATCGCCATTGTGATTAAGAGTCATCATCATCATCTGTTCGACTTGATGTTTCTTTTCAGGCTCCATCTGCTCTACAGCCTGAGCAATCATTTCGATTTTCTCACGCTGCTCGTCAGGTATCTGCTCGTAAAAAGATTGCATAGACTCTTGCAATTCAGGAGGTAGTGAGCCTAAGCCGCCGTCCCGCTTGAGGACTGACCAAGCAGCCTCAGTCGGTATCGACGATGAACTCCACATGTAGCATCCCACGCTTGCGCTGCTCATAAGCATGTTGCAAAAACTGGTGATGATCGGCAACTTCCATCAAAAGCGCCAAGTCAGTCCAAGAAGTATGTTTGTCTGCGTTGCTCTCCATCTTGAGTAAATCCTCAAAGTTGACAGACTTCATTGCCGTCAAAACATTCGCCCACCAGTCGGTAGGTTGGATTGGCTCACCCTCGTCGGCCACGCTTAGTCTATAGAGTCCTACTTGAAAGTCATTCCCCTACCGCACTTAAAAGAAATTAGGGAAGTTCTGCTCTTGATTATAACTATCGTAACCCGACCAATCAAGCGGCATGGGTTGCTGATAACCAGCAAAGGCATGTGGAGAGTTTAAGTTGTAGTCTATTTTTTCTTGGCTGTGCCCAAACAACATATTAGGTAATACAGGTGTTGTATACTTGCGGGGTATTCCTCCAGCGATACCTACTGCGCCTTGGTTTATGCCTCCATAAGTATTCTCAGTAAGTGGTACCGTTTGAAGTGGCTCACCTGTATGTGGATTGATTTCTCCTCTCTTTATTGCTTCCGCTAAACCTTTGGACCTAACACCCACCATTGCCCTTGAACCCCCGCTACCTCCGGGCTGTGCCCTTAATGCATTTTGTGCAAAGAACCCATGCATCTCTGCACTCTGTTTACTAGGAGTTATGAATGCAGCAGCGGGTATAGAGGCATCAAGAAGTTTTTCTTCACCGGGAATCACACCCTCCTCTGTGTAGTCTGTTCGCCCCGTGATAGCCTGCCTTGTACCGGGAAGAATCCCCTTTTCGTTTATACCCTTAGCATGATCTGTGGAGGTACCGTGATACCAATTGGTCTCGCCATGAGATGATGGAAGCCAAGGATGAAACTCACCCAACTCTGTCTGCCTTTTCAACAAAAGCCAAGCAGACTCAAACGGTGACATCTACTCACCAGCCCAAGCGTCACACACATGGTCTGCCCGGCAAGTAAAATCATACCACTCGCAGTAACCAGTCATCGGATCGTCAGTCTTCGACGAATCCCAAGCCTTACAGTTACCGCACTTCTTAGAGCCAGTGGCTTTTCTATAGTTAGGTGCATCTTCCTTTCCTTTGAGAAAGAGCCAAGCCTGCTCCATAATTTCTACATAACTCATACTAACAATTCCATCGCTTCAGGGATGCTCCCTTCGGTGTCAACTTACCACCTTTGCTAGTAGCGCCCTTCATTCCACTCATTCTTGCGCAAAATGATTTGCGGCGCTTGGCTTTCTTAGAGCCGGGCTTGAGTTTACTGGGCTTAGTCGTGACTGGAGGTTTGAGGTTGGCACCAGTCTTGCGCTTTGCAGCAGCACGACCTTTAGCATTCAAGCCTCCTTTCTTACTATGCTTGTTTGGATTGTAACCGTGGAACGGCTTAGACTTCTTCTTAGCCTTCAAGAATTCAAAACTAATTTCGGAAGGGGCACAGCAATCACAAAACTCAGATTCCATCAAATCACCCGGACCATTTTGACTACGGTGGGCTTGCCACCCACTCCTTGCTTCTTTGCTCTCTTTCTTTTAGTTGCCGCTTGCTTCTGACCTTCGGTCATCTTGCCTGAAGTCTTAGGAGTTTTACTAGAAACCTTGACACTAGGTCTACACTTAGGGTAACCCTTGCTAGATTTCTTGGCTTTCGATCTACCGCAGGGCGGGTGCTTGCCGTCCTTGTCTTTACGAGACACATCGACCCACTTTTCCTTAAACCATCGGTTCAAGTTTTTGATAACCAAGTCATCAAACCAAGTGTAGTCGGTCATTTCTTCTTCCCCTTCTTACCTTTGAACTTGCCTTTGCAGTACTGTACTGCCCAGCCATTTGCATACGCCGATGGATAAACTTTGAACTTGCGTTTGGCTGCTGCTTTACCAGCCGGACATAACTTCTTTTCCAAGAAATCAAACGCTGCGCCCATACCAACACAGTGTCCGCAGTCGCAGCCGCCCATGCTGCGCTGACGCAGCCATAGAAAATAAAGGTGGCCCTTTCACCGGAAGTTTGCAATGAGCATTGCGTGGTAAGAGAAATTACGGAGGTGTTAAGTGTCCGGGCCGTTGCTTGTGAAAGAAATCAAATGTATAAGGCTGTCTCTTTATCTAACTGTATGTGCTGACATTTAGGGCACATCCAAGCAACGCCACGCTGTATGCTGTTATACTTCGTATACAGTCGCTTAGTAGGTTGATGATTACATGCATTACAAGCGGGGCTTGGTTTGCGAGGCATTTTGTTTCACCTAAAATAATTGATGGGAGTCATTCTGTAAGTTTTGTAAATAGTATTGAAAATCATTGTCCATTCTTTCTTCATGTATTTTCTTTGCTCTAGCCGCTGCTTTAGCGTCCAAAGCATCCTTAATTGCTCGTTCATGAGGTGGGGGATTTGAAATTTCCTGTCTGACTTCAGGTCGCTCTATAGGCGGGCGTGGCGTACTATACTTGTCTATCCCTCTTTCTACTGGTGGAACAGGGTTAGCCCTTCTTGCACCAAACATATTACTAATTCCTTTCGGGTCAGGACCAGCAGGTGGTAGTGCTTCAAGATTAGCACCCGGCGCAGGGCCTTGGTTTCTTGCCTGTGCTAGTGCTGCATCTAATGGATTTGGCTCAGGTAATTCATGAGGTTCTTCATCGTAATTGTTTTGAAAAGGCATCTCGCCTTCATTCTTCAACAGCATCCAAGCATGTTCAAAAGGACTCGCCATGACTACACCGAAAGGGTTGGGGGTGAAAAGGGTTCTGCTATACTCAGCGCTATGCGCTTAGCGTTGGCAAGGTCGTCTATAGACACGCCACAGTCATGACCAAGGAAGCCCAAGTAGCGTACCAGCGAGCCAGTTGCCAAGTTACCGGGACTACCTTCTACAAACGGACAGCCCCCTAATCCGGCAATGCTAGCATCGAATTCGGTAATACCGCACTCAATGCCCCTGCGAACCAGCGAAAGTGCCTGCTCTTCACGATCCGCACGGTGATGCAGATGCAGCGCAGCCCTAATCCCAACCTTGTCACAAATGCCAGCCCCGACTTCAACCTCGTGCTGAGTGCCAGCCCCAACAGTATCTGACAAAACTACAGTGTCACCAAATAATTTCGCAGCCTGAATAGCCTTGACACGCTTAGCCATCGACATGTCGCCCTCGTAAGGACATCCAAAGAAACAAGACAAGTAAACTCTGACATTAGCCTTCGGTACACCCTCAAGCATAACCATGTAACGAGCCAGCGCCTCCTTTAGTTCACAACCAAGGTTGCGCCTGTTGAATTCCTCAGATGGCGAGAACACTATGTTGAAGTGAGTGACCCCTGACTTAATCGCCCGGTCCATTCCACGCTGGTTCATCACGAGTGCAGCCCCCTGCCCGTCGAAAACCTTCTCAGCATCTGCCATCTGAGGAACATAAAGCGGGTGTGCAAAACTCACAGTCTCTATAGAACGCAAGCCTGCGCCTCTAAGTGCCTGAATCAACGCCCGCTTCATGCGAGTCGGCACGACTTTCTTGATTGTCTGCAGTCCGTCACGAGGGCCAACTTCATAAATCGAAATCTCCGCCATCAGCCCCACCCATGATTCTCACTTAAAGAAAGACAAGGCACTCATGACCTTGCGCCAAGCAATCTGCTTAGCCGATAACTTTTCACCCGTTACGAATTCAATTCCTGTCTCTTTCTCTACAAGATCTAGTCTTGCTGACTGGTCATCAAACCATTTGTCTAGCAAAGTGCAGCGGGTCATGTTGACTCCCAAGGATGTTCAGGAGTTAAGTTTTTCTGTTCAGACTCTCGCTAAACGCTGATTAGGGCACAGTTATTACTCGCCCATCATCTCAGCCTTGCATGCATCACAAAGACTATCTTCACCATTGAAACTGACACCACCGCAGCCATCACACTCAGACATCCCTTTGAGTAAGTGCCACGCTGCGTCGAATGGTTGCATGGGTATCACATCCTGTTTCTTTCATCAAACGGTATCATAACTGTCGGTGCTAGATTTGTAGCAAGTTCAGTATTAGGCATTACCTGAGTGTCCATCATAGAAGGTTGCGACATAGCGGCTGGCTGTTGAGGGAAAGGTGAAAGTGCATCATAATGGCCTTTCAAGTGACTTAAGTCATATCCAGCATTAAACAAACGCTGGTTTACTTCTTGGATATTGGGTAGTTCTTCAAAGTCATAATCCTTTAAATGGTGCTGGAGCGATTGGTTTTGCATAGTATTTTGGCTCAAATCGTAATCTAATGCAGCATGTTTTGGTATATCCTTATTGCCTCCCTTAACATACCAGCCCTGACCCTTTTCTTTATCATCGCTCCACTGACTAAAGTCAGGCTCTATACCTGCAAAGTCGTAATACTGTCCGAAGTTTTTGGTTTTACCTTCACTATCCTTCGCTGTAGCAGTTGATGTATACATCGGTCTACCGTTGAGCATTGCGATGTTTCTTTTACCGTATCTGCCAATTGGTACTATCGATTCGGGCAGTTCCTTCAAAAGTCGCCAAGCCTGCTCAAATGGTTGCATGGGTATCACTCTTGAAGTAGTTCAGGGTCTTGATACGGAGAATGCAATTCAGTTTGTAAAGGTAAAGCGACGCCTTGTGGTTGCCCTTCATTTCTTATATCTTGACCAGCCGCCATAGTCATATGTCCATCTGCAAACTTAAAGGGCGCTTGCTTATTCCTATAGTCAAATCTATCGTGGATTGCGCCAGCACTGGAGTTAGGGCTGCGTGATAAATTAGCCATCAATTCATCTATCGGTACCTCGTTAAGTTTAGGACTTAAATTATGAGCCTGTTTCATTTTTGCGTTTTGAAAGTAATACCTAGCAGTTTCGCTATTGGTAGGGAGTTCCTTCAAAAGTTGCCAAGCATGATCGAAAGGTTGCATAAATATCACATCAGTACAGGTTTTTCTACAGGATTTTGTGCAAAGTATTCTGCTATTCTCCGCCTCATCTCAGGAGTATCGAACATATCCTCTCCTGTGCCGTAAGGGTCGTGCGGTTGGCCGAAATCATCATCGCCTTCTTGAGGCATGAGTGTACCTGTACCATGAGCAATAGGTGCATATCCTTTCAAAAGTCGCCAAGCATGATCGAAAGGGCGCATTAACTAACCCCCTCAAATTCTGATGTAGGTTGCATTGGAGGAGGATTCATCCGAGGCATAGGTGCGCCCTGCATAGCCAACTCCCTTTCTTGCATTTGTTTTCTTCGGAAATCTAACAGGGCCGCATCTCGCTCTTCCGGTGAAGGTTGGTGCGAAGTGGAAAAGCCATCAGCAAATTGTTGTATTTGGAATTGTTTCATCTCTTCTTTGTGTTTATCACTAAGATTTTTCAAACCCATTGCTTGGTGCATACTTGGGCGTATTCGCTCCTCTTTCAAAACCATCCAAGCCTGATCGAAAGGGCGCATGAACTAGCCCAACGAACCAAGACACAAATAGTTAGCGGCGGTTTTGGTGTACCATTGTCCACGCTAAGTCAAAAGGCTCGCTGGCTCTCTTCTCTTGGAAATCTGAATCAAAACCCACATTACTACCAAACTGGCTACCAGTCAAATCTCCCCTCATACCATACGCTGAAATATCTCTCAAATGCTCTTCCTCTATAGCGGCCTGTCTTTGAAACGGGTCTACAGGCGCACCTTCTTGCTGCAATGAATCCAATTCCTCCCCGGAAAACTCAGCATAAGGTCTAGGATGAGTACCTTCATTCATACCTTTCAACCTTTCACTTCTCTCCTTTTCTCGTTGTCGTGATAATGCAATCTTAGTGTCCCTAAGCCTTCTAGCATCTCGTCGTTCTTGGTACCTTTGGAAAATCGGGTTAGGCATTTGGACAGAATCGGTGGCGTGGAAAGGTGTAACCCCGTGTAGTTTGGGAACTTTAGGTTCCTCCTCCTCTTTGAGCAAAGTCCACGCTACATCAAATGGACTCATAGAACAAGCCAGCACCAAACCCAACAAAAACTTAGCGGGAGTTTTGGTATACTAAAAGCGGTTTTGCCGAAATTTTTTTCAAGCGCCGTATGGGGTTAGAATGGGATAAGTCGGGGGATAAGTCCCATTCCTCCGGTGATAAGTCTGTTCCTTTATACATGCCCGTGATATAAGGTGTGTGGTGCCCCCTGCGTGGGGGCGCACACAGGTATGTATGTGACACAGTGCGCACTGTATGGTGTGTACTCGCATGCGTATGTGTGCCCGTGCGTTGGGGGGTTCCAAGAGCGTGAGAACGATGAACATAACCCCAGAGATGGCGCAAGTCATGACGAAGGCGTTTGCAATGACATTGCAGATGATGGCACAACCAGCGGAGACTGTCACACAGACAGTCGTAAGCGTAGCGAACAAGGCGGCAGCCAAGACAGATGCGTATGCACCTGCAGGTTTCCGCTACCTGAGCAAAGTGAAGTTGCCAGCGTACAAGAAGGCAGGCCTAGCACCAGCCGGAATGAGCGTTAAGCAAGCACTTGCTGCAGGCATAATGGACACCACACTCGGTGAGCCAAGCGTTACCAAGGCACCAACCGCAACCAAGACCACAGTGGCACCTACCAAGACCGATGTAAAGGACATGGACAGGCTACGCCGCAAAGGCTTGATTGCTTGAATTGAACCCCGCACCCTGCTGGTGCACCGAAAGCACTCACCTTGGTGAGGTCAGGCTCTACGGAGCCGTGTACGCAGAGAGAAGCCCTCTGAGTGAACAACAAACGAGCGTGGTACCCGCCGCTTAACCAAACGGAGTCGCTGCACTTAGCAGCAACCAGCACACACGATCGTGTGCGAACATCAGAAGGAGGTCAGCAGGCAGGTAACCAATCCTGTCTGCGCTTCCGCTGAGCATGTCGAATGTATTTGACCGTAGATACCCGGAATTGGATGGCGAAGACCAGCCACCATGCGGGCCAGCCAGTATAGAACAGAAGAACACACGCTGCAGATGCGGCGGAGTTAACTGCAGCGTAGACTGAAAAAAAGCGCATTCCTTGTCACCGAGCCGTGTGTGTAT
>Ga0208666_1000004_pt1 | contig 85634 bp, 92 predicted proteins | sample 5B_taG_FD_184078 | JGI IMG/M metagenome (GOLD analysis project Ga0208666, IMG submission 184078) | Marine viral communities from the Subarctic Pacific Ocean - 5B_ETSP_OMZ_AT15132_CsCl metaG (SPAdes) (version 2) | ecosystem: Environmental > Aquatic > Marine > Oceanic | place: Pacific Ocean...
TATTTAAATTTTGCCCAAATCCCCATTCAAGCATATTGTTGACCATAGCTGCTGGAGGTTCATTAGGATCAGTCGCTTTTTTAATTCTCTTAAATCCCGCAGGAGGCCAAATAGTTATCATGCGTTGCGCCGGTAGTATATTATTTGTAACAGCCCATTTTGGAGCTTGTAAAAAGATAGCAGAAGATGATATTAACGTATAGCTATGATCTGTATTGCCATCACCTACCTTCTTCCACCCTTCAGTTAAAGGAGGAAATTGTTGCTTTAAAGCATAATAATATCCTTCCCATTTGCCTTCTCTCTGTATCCAAAATATATCACCCCTTGACTCATTTCCCTTTAACAGACCAGGTGAACTACTAATATTAGCTTCAGCAAAAGTAATGGGTACAGGAGTTCCTCTGTTTATAAGAGTCCAATCCTTATTGGAAACAATATTATTATTTGCTCTATTTACGAAGCCTCCTATAGCTAATCCCCAATCTTCATTTCTTTTTGATTCATAAAAGAATCCTCGTTTTACCATTGTTCCGGAGACGTCTTGGTCACCATAACCTACAGCTCTCCAGCCTCGAGTTATAGGAGGAAATACATCTCCTCCCGGACTCCAAAAAATTTGTAACCATGTACCGTCATCCGTTGGTACCCATATAATGTCAGCATTTGCTGGGTTAGTATTACCTAGTACATAAGCAGCAGAAGATGGTCCAAATATTTTACCTATTGATCTAGATACACTTCCGTTAGGATTGACTGATGTGTTAAGGCCTATAAGCGTTAGAGAGTTAGCTCTTATTCTCTCAACTTGAAAACCTGCTAAGTTGGAGACGGTTTGGGCTCCTAAAGGGGATACTATTGCTAATAATAATATTAAGAGCCTTAGTATTTTTAAAGGCTTCATGCATATATTTATGCTAAAGCCTTGTTAATCAACGATGAAAAATTTAGATCTATATTCATACGTTGAACCTATTACGACAGTCCATGTCTTATTAATAATTCCTACACCTACCCTATTAAGACGTTTTTCAAATAGCTTAGGTCTATTATCTTCACTCTTCCACCAAGCATCATAAACTGCTTTAGTACTTACTGAACCAGCATATATAACTTCTGCCCATGGACCGCCATTCCAGTCTACATCTTGTGCACGTTGTTCGTAACCTTTACCGTCAGAACCAGTATGACTGAAGAACTTTCTTTCTACCATATCCTGTGAATGCTCTACGCATATCTTACACAAGAGAGGATCTAATTCTAAACACTCTAGCCCCATCATTAAACGGTTTTTATTTAACAAAGAGACCATCTCACGTTGTTGATCTGAAGCCCAAGTTTGTTTAGCATTGAAAGATTCTGCATTAGCATAATTTTTAAACTGATTGTTAAAGCTATCAATTCTATCTATAGTTTGCTTTAACTGGACTCCTCCCGGAACAGCACTAATCATTCTATAGATGGGTGTCTTTTCAAATTCCTTCTCACCATCACACCACGATATCTCTTCTCTACACTCATTAATAGCTTCACAAGTATCGTAAAGAGCAGTTATATCATAGCTATCCTTTATCTTCTCCCAGCTCTTTGCTGCTTGTTCAAACAACGCGTTACATTGCGTTACCTCTTTTACCATTCCTTCAAATGAACCAGACTGCTGTACTCTCCTCCAATCAGTCTGTACCATCTCTTTTGCGTTTAACGCAGCTATAAACCATGCTCCATATAATCGATTAAACTGCTTAAATTTTGTAGGTGCATCTTCCGTTCTAAGGGCTGACGGGCTAGTGATATCCTCTACATGATCCTTTAGCTCACCAAGATGGTAATCAGATGCTCTACCAATAAGAACTCTATACAGACGTCTGTCACTTGGTTTCAGCTCTCCCTTTTTAAATTTATCTCTTACTGCTTTATAGCCAAGTAAACGACTATTTTTATTAGATGACTTAAACAAGCTTAATAGTTTATCTTGTACCCTAGGACTCTCCAAAGGGCTAGGCGCTGTTGTCTTAACAGGAATATCCATCTTTGGCTTAATAAGCATTCGTGAGTGTGGAGGGGGATTATTTCGCTGTGCCTCAACAAATGGCGTTAGTACTAATGTAGTAAGTAATAAGTATTTTTTCATAATTGTAAATTGGTAGGAGCGGTGGGATTCGAACCCACACTGTACGGATTTTAAGTCCGTTGTCTCTGCCGTTGGACTACGCTCCCTAGTTAGGATGTGGTTTCCCTTCTACGTCATCGGGGAAAGGTACGTAATCGTTTGGATGCTCGTGTTTTCCACAGAGCTGTAATCTTTTCTTTCTAGTGTTCATTTCTTTATCAACCACTTCATCAATTATATTTGATGGCTTTAAGCCTTCAAGTACCTTTATTGCTTCTTTAGTTTTTTTATGATCAATCCATTCTAAGTTAACACCGTTGGTCATAGTCAAAAAAGTTTCTGCTATTTCTACTACTATTTCTATTGCTTCGTCTGTATTCATGTTAAATTTTTGGTGCGCCCGCTGGGATTTGAACCCAGGACCTAACGATTATGAGTCGTGTGCTCTAACCACTGAGCTACAAGCGCTAGTTTAAAATCCAGTATAAATGACACCATTACCCTTATCACTACTACCTACTTTAGAACCAGTAGATATATCAAATGCTACAAGATCTTCATGATGCATTGAGTATTGTTCAATATAAGCTAGTGCTTGACCTAGAGTCTCTGTTAATTCTAGGCGCTCGTTTGTATGATCGTTGACAATTCGAACCTCAAATCCTTCGAGAACTTTTTCCTGTACAACTTGTACAACTTTTGCTTCTTCGTTTTTACTAACCATTACAGTATAGTTAACATACAGTAAGGTAATGATAAAACAGATAAAAATTCTAAGTTCAAAATATTCTTTCTTCATGCTTTTATTATATTGCGGTTCCTTTATCCGATTGTAATAACATCTCCATTAGGGAGGTTATGCGTTGTTTTTAACCTAGAGGCCTGAGCTGGTATATAAATTACTGTCGTGTAACCATATGAAAAGGTCCCGCGTGTTGATGGCGGGTTAGTCCAATCAGAATAGTCTACGATGATTCCAGTACTCTCTTCCATTTGTTATATTATAGTGTCTGTTGTTTATCTTTCAACTAATGGTACTCCTACCAAGACTCGAACTTGGATCTAAGCATTAGAAGTGCCTTGTTCTATCCGTTGAACTATAGGAGCGTTCTGTAATTATAGAGTGTTTTCTAGATTATCAATACGGTTGCAATAAATAATATTACTATGAGTGAATTTGATAAAGCAGCAAATGAAATCTTAAAAGGATTAAATGAAAATTTTATTAATAGCGCAGCAGATGCTATTCAACATACCTGAGCGAAGACAATTGCACACCCAGGTCTGGGTGAAGAAGATGAAGAGTTCGCAGTTGTTGATCATAGCTTAACAAGTGATGGAGTCATTGAAGAATATTATGTTCAGTATAAGGGTCAATTAGTCTCTGTACCTGCTGATGAAGCTAGAGTTGTCGTCATTAAAGAGCATGATGAAGAGACTGCTCACGGAGCTAAAGCTAAGAAAAAAGTTAAGAAGCTTAGCTCTGACGAAGAAGACGAAGATAAAGACGACAAGTAATGAGTCATGACGAGGCCAGGTGGACTCGTACAATCATAGGACTTGGCATACTGTTTTTTTGCATTAGCATAATGGCTGAATTAGCCAAACATAAAGTCGAAACCAAAAAGAGCCTCGATAAAATCGAGGCTCTTCTTATGAGCAAACAGATCGACTAAAGTTCTTTACCGCCGATCTCGCACCATTCGGAATAAAATACTTTTTATTTTCATTCCAACTCTCCTCTGAAAGTATCTCAATCTCTGCACCGGTTTTATGGCTATATACCATCCTACCTTTCGGTCGAGGTACATCAGCGCCCGAATGCGCGCAAACCGAACAGTTTTTAAATCCAAATTCGACTCTCGCTTCTTCAACTTCTCTTCCACAATTTACACAATTTCTAATATTATCGTTTACCATGCTGCGTATATAGCTTGAGGTGAATTTTCAAAATCGATGCGCTCTTTCTCTTTCGTTTCGTAGAAAGTCCTCATCATTTCTTCTTCGCGAATCATATCTTCTTTGAAGTCTCGCATTTCTACGTACGTAAGACCATGCTGCTTAGCGTACTCCTTATCACTTTTCGTAAGATTTACCGTCATATTATTATTATAGCGTAGTTCCTTATCGTTGCTCTACCTTTTTCGAATACCAATCCATTATTTCATAATGGAAAGTCTTTTCGTCAATATCTCGACCTACTGTAATGTACCAAGCTGGTTCTGTACCATCTCCATTTTGATATACAGCAATTCTGCTTAACTCACTATCTAATTCAAATGTAAATTCTCCGATTTTACCATTCATTATTTATTTCACTTAACTCCTCTGTTACTAGCTTTGTAAGATAAAGGTGGCAAAATATATCCAAATCATCTGATATATCCTTACCAACTACTTTATTATCTACATAATATACTCGCATCTTTGTTATGCAAGGAATATGTTTTTCAAATTCGTAGTATGTTTGAACTAACACCCCGGGTCCTAATTCGGACTCCGGGATGTATGTTCTGTGAATATTTATCCGGCCCACTGGATCTTAGGCTCCTTCAGTACCCTAAGTGCTTTAGTTGAGAGCGTGTTACCCATCAGGGACCTTACGAGCTTCTCAGGAGACTGCTTCCTGTTATGAGTTTCAAACTCAGTGAAAGCATTCAGAGCATCCCAACGAGACTCTCCAACATTACCTCGACCACTTGCGTAGAGCTCTACGATTCCTTCTCGCTGATTAACCCTACGAGTAGACTCGTCCTTCTCAACCGGAATAAGCTTCTGAGTAAGCTTAACCATCTGGTCACGTGAAAACTTATTGCTCTTCAAGAACTCAATAGTAGAGTTAAAGCCTTTGAAGTCTTCAATATTTTTAGCAATCCTATGAACCATACGTTCAACGTTTGCATCGAAGGTAGCTGAGTGACGGAGATTATCTCCACGGCGCTTCTCAATCAAGTGAAGAGCATTATCACAAGCAATCCTAGTAGTGGAAGGAGCACACTTGTTAGAACTCATTCCAGTATTGTCAATGATAGTGTAGAAGTAACCATCTACCTTATCACCTTCAACGTCAATCGGTTCGCCGAGCTTCGACTGAACAACGACTCGTTTGCCTTCTCCAGCAAAGGTAAATCCTTTGTGCTCAATACCGCCTACCTTATCGCTGGCAGTATCCAAGATGTCAAACATCTCATCCATCTGAATTGGACGATACTTTCTACCGCAACTACCAAGGTGTGCGCCGTTATCAGAGCGTTCAAGAGCGAATACTCCGTTATGTTCGCCGCGGTCATTTTTAAGCGGCACTTTATTTACCTCAAAGCGAGGTACCTCTTCTAGTGTGTTGATTTCGGTTAAGAATCCCATTTTTTTATTTTGTTTTGGTTTGTTCTGTTCTACCCTTTTATTTTAACCTAGTTCCTTTAGATTAAATCTTTCAAATTTTCTCTCAGCTTTCTTAAAATTATCATAAATCTTCATTACCTCAGTAGTCAACTTCTCTTGCTTTCTAGCATCTTTTTCTTCCTTAGAGTTGTAATAAGCATTATATGACGCAAATCTCGCAACAGCTGTAAAACGGAAAATATATTCCTGAAAGGCATGCCTCAATTCATGGAGAATACTCCCAAAGATATATCGTCTATTACCCTCAATATCTAAGTCCATTTTATAGTAACATATACTTCGTGAAGGTCGTTCCATAGTTGATTGTTCCTTAACTCTGCTCTTCCACACCCTACAGTATATGTTAATCTTTCTTCCAAATCCCTTTTCAAATATATCTGTACAAATGTTACTCAATAATTCAAAATCAATATCTGTTTCTTTCTGTATTCTTCTTGATGGAAATAATCTAATCATCCGATTTTTTTAATAACTGGTTCGTAGTAACCTTCTCTCACGAGCTTTTCGCGAATTTTTTCAGCCTCTTTATAATTTTCAATGTGTTCCTTATAAAATCTAACCATACCACCTTTCTCTTCTCGATACTCGACAAGATATTTTCCATAAACAAATGGTTTAATGGGTGGTCTACGTTTAGGCATTTCCTTCTTATTATAAGCTGGTTCCTTATACATTGCAACATAAATAATTATGTGTTAGAACAGATTATATTACAAAATAGCTCAGAGAAACAAGCTAAGCTTTTGGGTCCCGCGCAGCGCGCACATAAAAAGCCAGATATCGGCGTGGAGATTCAAAACAAATCAGCTTACTATGTTATCAGAGACTGCGCAATGATTACGCAAAAGTATCTTGTTCATCACATTTGGAGTGCATACCCAGATCCTTTTGAAGCTCTAAAAGGAAAGTTTACAAAAGATAATATAACTGACTTCTTAAAGAGAGCTGAAAAAGATAATGCTGTAAAGCAACTCAAGCATACCATTATCGGTGATATCAGAGCAAAGTTTGATACAACCGTAGCAACGTCAACTAACTTCGACTATAGTATGGAAGAAGAAGATATCTACAAGTACTATAGCGATGCAGAAGAGACAGAAGATGAGACCGTTGTAGAGCAAGAAATGACTGAGGAGGAGATGCTCTTAAAGTTTTTTGACGTTGACCCTAATAAGCTTTAAGCTTTGTATTGTTCAACATAGTACTTTATTGTTTCCTCAATAGAGAAGCTCTTCTGATCTTTTACAGCTTGTAAGTCGTGTTTAGTAGAGAGCTCATATTTAAAATCATGCCCTGCTCTGTCTTTTACAAACTCAATATATTCTTTTTTCTCTCTCTTATATTCTGGATAAAAGAGCTCAAGCATCTGAATGATAATATTAATTAGCTTTACATTAGTATATGTACCGCTTCCAGGAATATTATATAGCTGTTCTTCTCCGGTGAGTAGTACTTCGATGATAGCCTTAGCATGATCTTCAGCATGAATCCATTCTCTAATATTTTCTCCTGTACCATATACAGGAATTTTATCACCTTTGACAATTGATCTAATTACAGTAGGAATTAACTTCTCATCACCTTGTCGTGGTCCGTAGTTGTTACAGCATCTAGTGACAGAGGCATCGATACCAAATGTCTCAATATAAGATTGTACAAGAAGATCAGAACCAGCTTTAGTTGCTGAGTAAGGCGATCTAGGAGCAAGAGGACTTTCTTCAGTAAACGGAGGGTCGTCCCTTTCGAGATGACCATACACTTCATCAGTTGATACATGAACCATTCTAGCTTTATGTTTTCTTACTAACTCTAATACGTTAGCTGTACCTTTTAAATTAGAGTCAACAAACGATAATGGATTATCAATAGAACGATCAACATGAGATTCAGCAGCTAGGTGAATAACATAATCAACATCCGCGGATATAAAATCTAGAGGATCAGACATATGTAATCTCCACGCATCACCATTAGCAATATCCATAAAATGATTTTCAACGCGTTTATCTTCTACAATATTTTCTTCTGAAGAGCCGATGCCCATCTTATCGATATTATATATAAAGAGATCTTTATCTTTACTTTTGAGAAGCTCCTTAATTACGTATGACCCAATGAAGCCACACCCTCCGGTTACAACATATGTACTCATTTCTTAAAAACGTCTGGATTCTGCTTGATAGTTTGTTTAGTGATAAGATCTTTTAACCGTGTAGTAGACCAGCCATGAGAGCGGGTAGTGTAGATTACCTTAGGAGGTAAATCATCTCCTGTAAAGGATTCTTTTTCGATATAATCTTCTCCTAAAATACGAATATCAGGCTTCCAAAATTTAATTAAATTATAAAGCTCTTCTTCTGTTTGATACGTATAGACATCGTCAATATATCTAATAGCCATTAACGCTTCATATCTATTGTATAGAGATATTACAGGTTTATATTTACTCTTTCTATGTAAAGAAGGATCCTTTTGGAGAAAGACAATAAATTTATCACAATGTCTCTTAGCTTCTCTAAAACATCTAATGTAACCTGGATGAAGCAGATCAAAGTTACCTGCAGTGAATCCTAAAATTTCTTTACTCATACCGTTATTATATTATTCAGCGCGCTCTCAAGTGCAACTTTTTCATCCCATATCTCGAATCCGTATTCGTTTTCTAACTTATTAGTTGACATCACGCAGTTAGATCTATTGGCTGTTGTTTCAAGATCTTCAAAATTAACCCACTCCCAGTTAGGATTAGTAACATCAAAGTCATCCATTAACTTTGTTACCTTCTTAGTAGAGAGAGGCTCTGGGTTAACAAAATTTAAGATATCTTTTTCTTTAGCTTCGTATCCTCTACTAACAAAATGCTCAATAAAATCGAGAAGCTGTGGAATATACGTCTTAGAGTTGACTTTATCAATTAAATTATCGTACTTATATATCTTAGTAATGAAAGATCTCTCATGAAGTATATCACAGAATGGCATTCTAACTCTCAGTATTAATCCCCAATCGCATCCTAATTCAAATGCATGCTTACTCTTTGAGTATGTGGAAGAGTCCTCATCAAACAAACCAAAATTAGGTTCATCATCTTCTTCCCAAGGCTTATCATAACCTGTATAAATGCACCCTGATGAAATATGAATATAATTAATGTTCTTTGTCTTGCATAGATTACTTACCCTCAACGGTCCAAATGTATTCAGCTCAAAGCAAAGCTCTTTTTTAAGCTCACCTTCATCAACATTAGGTCTTCCAGTAAACCCTGAGCAGTTAATAACATAATCAGGCTTCTCTTTATCTAGATATATTTCAAGACATTTAATGTCGTTATAGTTTAACAGCTTTCTCTTTTCGATTTTTACATCGTAGCTCTTTTTTTCTGGTCCAGGAAAGAGCAATCTATCATATAGATTCTTTCCTACGTATCCGTTTCCTAATATTACAATTTTTTTACTCATTTTTAAATCTCTAATGTGTTTGGCTCATATATTTTACTATGCGTCTTCGTACATCTAACAAACGTAGCGCACTTACTTAAATGCTTTAGCTTAGCAGCTCCTACATATGTACATGTACTTCTAATACCTCCTAAAATATCTTGAACAATATAACGCATAGACCCTTTGTACGGTAGAACTACTCTACGTCCTTCTGAAGTTCTATAGTCCTTTAAGCCTCCGTTATGCTTTTCGTTAGCCTTCTTACTGCTCATTCCATAGAACTCAACATACTCTTTATCATCGATAGTAATCTTTTCACCGCCTCCTTCTGTTGAACCAGCTAACATCGATCCAAGCATTACAAAATCAGCACCAGCACCAAATGCTTTAGCTACATCACCAGGCGTTGTACATCCCCCATCAGCAATAATATGGCCATCTAATCCATGAGCAGCATCAGCACATTCAGCAATACAACTAAACTGAGGATAACCAACTCCTGTCTTAAGTCGAGTAGTACAAACACTTCCTGATCCAATACCAACTTTAATAATATCTGCTCCAGCTAGAAGTAGCTCTTCAACCATTTCACCTGTTACTACATTACCCGCTATAATTGTCCTCTGTGGAAACGTTCTTCTTACTACCTTTACAAAATCAACAAGTGCTTGTGTATAGCCATTTGCTACATCAATACAAATATTACGAACTGGAGCCTGCTTATTAATACGAGATAGTCTCTCGTAATCGTTCTCGTTTCTACCTACAGTTACAGCTACATGTTTACCATGATTGTCTTTAAGCTCTTCAATAAGCTCCTTTTCATCAATATCCTTTTTATAACAAGTAAAGAGATCTAATTCACTTAAGGTTCTTCCTACCTCTAACGTGCCGACACCGTCCATGTTAGCAGCCATAATTGGTATACCGTGATATGAACCACCGTATTTAAATCTAAACGTTCTAGTTAAATCAACCTCTTTTCGAGATGTTAATGTCGATCTTTTAGGTCGAATAAGAACATCATCAAAATCGTATTTTAGCTCTGTCTCTATACGCATGCCACTTATATTATATGTGGCTTTCTATTAAATCAACCTGATATTTGATCTCTAATATCTTCTATAGATATATCTCCTTCTTCCAGTGATTCGGCCATTTGATCTAAGAACCTTCCTCCCAACTCTGAAAGCTCATAATCATCAGTACTCTCTAATATATCTTTAGCCTTGTAGAGTGTATCCCATAAGTTTTCTATTTCCTTATCAAATTTTTTTAGAACAGAACTTCGTTTCATATCGCTATTTATTTATTAAATATAATAAATGTCATTTTCAACTGAAGTAAGCATAATTTTAGAAAAAGTTGGTTCATATAAACCTATCAATTTACCATACTCACTAAGTGCATTAGAGCCTGTAGTAAACAGACAGACAACTGATTTTCACTACAACGACCATTATAAAGGATATGTTAAAAAATTAAATGCAGCTATGGTTAATAGAAAGAAGCCACCTCTTGTAGAACTAGTTAAAGATATTAAGAGCTATAACGACCATATAAAAGACAACGCTGGAGGAGCATATAACCATCAGTTGTTTTTTAATATGATGAAACCTGGTGGTAGTGACTTTACAGGTGAGATTAAAGATAGAATATTAAAACGGTTTGGTACTTTCGGAAAGTTTAAAAAAGAATTTATTGAAAATGCTAAGGGTCAGTTTGGATCCGGATGGGGTTGGTTAGTAGAAAAGAATGGTAGATTGGATTTAGTAAGGACACCAAATCAAGATAACCCGTTAATGTTTGACTTAGGTAAGCCAGTTTTAGGAGTAGATGTATGGGAGCATAGCTACTACCTTATGTATGGACCAAAAAGACAAGAATGGTTGCAGAACTTCTTTGATATTGTTAACTGGGACTTTTGCTCTGCTTTACTTCATACTAGCTAAAAGAGCTTCTACTTCTGCTTTCATGTAGTTTACATGATAAGATAAAAACCTATCATCTTTTAGATAAAAGATAACACATTTTCTACATCTCTTTCCGGACATTTTTTCATACAGATAAGCATAAAGAGATAACTGTAAACCATATAGATTAAACTCACAGTTATGAAGATGGCTTACAGGGTCTTTTAAACGTTCTGAATATGGAGAACTAAATCTAAATCTCTTATTAGTTTTAAAATCACCAATCGTAAACTCATGCTTATGTTCATATATTAGATCAGCAGTTCCAGCTATACAGTGGTCTTCATTATACAATAAATTCTCACACAGCACAGTACTAAATGAATCAATTGAGCGTTCTGCAGCCTTATCATACGACTTACATAACCACCCATAATTATCTTCTACATCACCGTAACTAATATAATCCTCTAAAATCTTATGAATGTTAGTACCACGAGTACAGGCTCTAACCTTTTCCTTTTCCCACATCTCTAATACTAACTCCTGTGATACACCTTCTCTATCTGCTACTCGCTTCGAGTGACCATCTCTATCAAAGGGTTGCTTGTACTTACCGAGTAAAGTTGTTACCGATATAAATTTTTCACCAGTATCTTTATGCGTATAGGTATGAGACGCTTCATCAAATTTTATCTTCACTACCTCTTATTATACATACATTATCATAAAATCAATAATATTTGTACAACTCTATAGATCTACGTAGTTTTGTCTATAAATATATTAACATGGAGCCGGAAAAATCCCTACTGAAAGAGTTCCTCCAAGGAGGCTGGGTCGTACCTTTAATCGGTGCCGGCGCAATGCTCGCCCGTTTATTGTCAGGTGAAAATAATTACACATGGTGGCAACAACTTAAAAAGATATTTACAGCAGGCCTCTCTGCTGGCATTGCATGGTTTATCTTAGAGCAAACAGATATATCTTCCCTCTATAAAGCTGTTACATATGGTATTATCGGTGTCATCTCACCTGAAGTAATTGCTGGTATTGTTAAACTAGGTAAAAAATTCGCAGATAATCCTGAAAAGGTTCTCAAAAAATGAAACCTAGATACCTAGTATACATACTATCGGCTATTATATTAGCTTTTGTTGTTAGAGGTTATACTTGCGCAGAAGAAATGAAGCTTTCGTTAGATTCTATTCAAAATGGGGGAAGTAAAGCAGTTGACTTTAAAGGTCTCTGTGCATCCGTTGATGGATTTAAGAGGCATTTATTGTTCTCTGGTGTTTTTGCAATAGTTATTGCTATTTGTTGCAGGTTAAAAGCGCCGAAGTAAATAAATATACATATGGGTAAAAAGATTACTGAGCTCAACGAAGGCATCATACCATATACTGGAACTGAAGAAGTCGCATTAGTCGATGAAGCACAAACTCGGCGCGCATCACTGAGTTCGATCGCAAATTACCTGTCTGGAGCAAAGTATGGTACAGCGCAAGATAAACCTTTAGCAACTCCACTGGCTAATAGTTTCTTTCAAACAAATCAATCTATAAAAGGTAACCTAAGTGCTAGCGGTAGTCTTGTTGTTGCAGCAGGAGCTGCTATCGCTGTAGGTTCTAACTCTTCTGTCGTTGGTGGTTGTAATAACTGTGCTTCAGGTACATGTAGTAATATTGGTGGTGGTTGCGCTAACTGCACCACTACTACATATACAGTAATTGGAGGTGGTCAGAGTAACTGCGCTACAGCTAATCACGGTACTGTTGCAGGTGGTACAGCCAACTGCGCTATAGCAACTTGTAGTACAGTTGGTGGTGGTGGAACTAATGTAGCAAGCGCTATAAACAGCACCGTAGGGGGTGGTAGACAAAACTGTGCTAGCGGTAATTACGCTACAGTTGCTGGTGGTGATGATAATGCCGCAAGTGATGTTTACGCTACTATTGGTGGTGGTTTTTGTAATATTGCTTCAGCTGATGGTAGTACTATTCCTGGTGGATGCTGTAATACATCTACAGGTAATTATAGCTCAATACCCGGAGGTCTTAAAAACACTGCTGCTGGAGATTATTCTGTCGTAGGCGGTTATAGCAATCAAACAACTACAGCAGGTGATTATGCAGGTGTAGTAGCTGGAGGTAATAATTGCGCGACCGGGTTAAGTGCTTTTATTGGTGCAGGTAATGCTAACGCTGCTTCTGGTAATTGTGGGTCGGTAGTTGTAGGCGGAATGTCAAATATATCCTCAGGCTTAAGTTCGTTTGTTGGTGGTGGTTGCGGTAATGATGCAACAGATGCGGGTAGTGTTGTTGTTGGGGGTCATAATAATTGCGCTGCTTGTAAAGGTACATTTGTTGGTGGTGGTTCTAATAATAGTGCGCAGGGTGATTTTGCAACTATTGCTGGTGGTGTTAGCAATAGTTCATGTGGAAAATTTGGAGCTATAGGTGGTGGATGTAATCATGATTCACAAGATTGTTTTGGAACTATCGGAGGGGGACTTTGCAACTCCGTATCTAACTACGGAACAGTAGGAGGAGGTGAATCAAACACCGCATGCGGCTGTTGTCATTCTACTGTGGGTGGGGGTAAAAGTAATAGGTCTACCGGTTGTGTCTCCACTATAGCCGGAGGTAGAGGTAACTGCGCGCCAGCTTCCGGAGCGACCGTTGGGGGTGGTAAAGATAATATTGCCTGTGTTTGTTATGCAACTATTGGAGGCGGTGAAAGCAATAGTATAGACAGTGCAGCGTATGGAGCAATCGTTGGTGGAGCTCAAAACCAAGTCAGTTGCGGTGCTTGTGCATTTGTTGGCGGTGGTTATTCTTTATCTGCTCATAATAATTTTGATACAATTGTAGGTGGTTGTAAAAACGATACATACTCTGCCAATGGTACTGGTAACTTTATTGGAGGCGGTCAAAACAATAAAGTCGCATGTGGTAAGCAAACAGTAATTGTCGGTGGTAGTAAAAACACTACTACGGGGGATGCTAGAAACGGAGTAATAGTTGGTGGTTATTCAAACGTGGTTGCAGCAAGCGCATTTACAGGTGGTGGTGTTTGTAACTGTGCATGTGGAACATCTAGTGTGATTGTAGGTGGTGCAAAAAATACAACCCACGGAACATTTGCTAGTATTGTCGGTGGTTGCGTTAATACAGCACGTAACAGCTATTCAACAGTAGTGGGTGGAAATCAATTATCTGCTGCAGGTAATTGCTCATTCATAGGTGGTGGTAATGCTCACTGCACGACGACAAATCAGGCTGCAATTGTTGGTGGTTTTTGCAATGCTATTTTAAGGGGAGGTGAAGGTAGTACAATAGCCGGTGGTAAAAATCACTTTATTTGCGGACCACATAGCATCATTGGCGGTGGTAGTTCAAATGTAATAAATGGCTGTGGGTGTTGCTCGGTAATAGCCGGGGGCAACGCCAGTACCGTATGTACTAGTTTTAGTTTTATTGGTGCAGGTACAGGTAATACTGTTGGTGGTATTGGTTCGGTAGCTGGTCCTGCTCGTCCGGGCGGCTCTTCCGGAGCAGGCCGGGCCAATTTTTGTCATTCTTCAATATTAGGTTCTAATATTGCAGCGGTTTCTGGTCACATGCTTCATACAAATAGATTATGGCTTAGTGCTGATACCGGTGGATGTGGTATACCAATATCAGATCCAAAGGTTGCAGGAGTGGTTTACCGTAATGGTGCTTGTGGTACCTGTTTGCTTATCTCACTTGGCCCATAATAGTATTGATCTTTTACAGTAGCGTATTATATATGATATATGGCTACTACTGTATTTCACATCGAAGGGGGCATTGGTAAAAATGTCGCTGCAACAGCTGTAACAGCAGCGTATAAGAAGGCTAATCCTAAGCGAAAGATTATTGTTGTCTCTGCTTGGCCTGAAGTATGGGTTAAGAATAAGGACATTGCTAGATTCTATAGAATTGGTAACACGCCTTATTTTTATCAAGACGTTATTAAGGGTAAAGATGTTAAAATATTTGCTCAAGATCCATATAAGCAAACTAGTCATATTACGAAAAAGTCACACTTAATTAAGACATGGTGTGATATGATTGGTACAAAGTATAATGGAGAAAAGCCTAATCTAAATTTTAATTTTAGAGAGATAGAAGAAGCTCGAGCTTATATGAGTCAGTTTGCTGGTGATAACAGACCTTTATTAGCATTTCAACCATTTGGCGGACCTGGTCCAGATCATCAGCAACACCCTTACTCATGGACAAGAGATATGCACCCTTCTCAAGCACAGGAAGTAGTTGATGGTTTAGCTGAGAAATATAACATTGTGCATATATGTTATGAATTTCATCCGAGGTTGAATAACTGTCATCGCTTTGATAAAACAATTGGTAAAAAGCCTCTCTTTGCTATGATTGCTCACGCTGAGAAGAGATTGTTTATTGATTCATCTCTACAGCATGCTGCTGTACCGCTTCAATTACCATCTGTTGTTGTGTGGGTTAATACACAGCCTAAAGTATTTGGATATGAAATGCATACTAACATTGTACCTAAGGTAGCGCGTGATGAAGGTACAGTTGATTCATATCTTTACGATTATGACTTCCAGGGTGTCATTCATCAATGCCCTTATGATAGTGTGGATGAGTTACACGATGTACAAGCTATTATTAAGGCTGTTGGCTAATAATACGAGCCATAGATGTCTGTATCATTGACATCCATATCCATTACTTGTGTCTTTGATACATCGTTAATATCATAAGGATCGTGCTCATTAGGATAAGTCTTACCTTCAGATGCTGACTGGTCAAAGAGATCAGTAGATAGTATACCACTCTTTGTACTATCATAGACTTGCTCATTAACAGGTTCGCTTGATAGCCCTGATTCAAACGAGTAATTAAATCTCTTACCTCTAAGTCTATAAATGTAATGACCGAGTACAGGGTTCAATACAGCTAAGTCTTGATCCATTCTCTCTGTTACCTGAAACATAACTGAACCTCTTTGATTTGGTCTATCACATCCCAACACTTTAAGGTCAATTACATCACCCGCTTTTGGTTCAATTGCTTGAGCAACAGCTGTATAATCAAAATATGCTGATGCTGTAGATTGGAAAGAGCTTATATGCACAAAGGCTGTAAACTCATCATCAGGATCAAAACCAAACTTAGATAGATTAATAGCGTCATCAGATAGCTCAACGTACATTTGCATACCTGATAACGGGCCTTGGAATTGTCTTCTGTTAGTTTCGTTACCAAAGTCTTCACCATATAATAAATCAGCAGCAGAGAGATTAAAAGTGTTAATGTAGTAATCTACCGGTATGCCAAAGTTGTTAATTAAATCGTTAAATGCCTGATCAAATACTAACTGCTCAGCTTGTAAGTTATATGGACTAACAAGCTGACCACAAGAAGGTATAGCAGTTGCTGCTAAAACTTCCTCTGGAAGGCAGTTTAATCTATTTTGATTACATGGAGGCGTTGATGGCATTTTACTTCTTCTTTAACATTCCACATGGGGTTCCTTCGTTATCTTCAAACATTTGTACTTCTACACCAGAGTTACCTAGGGTATTTGTTACACCTGGCTTATAGTCGACAGCATAAGCTGCAAGAGTGTCTAGTAGTGGTCGACCCATTAATTTAATTTGACTAGCAGATCCATTAACGAGATTTGATACATGTGGACATTTATGCTGGTACTGCTTTGGTAAAGTATTCAGATGCTTTTTTGATAATCCAACTCTATTAACATTTTTACCATTTCTCATATGAGGATTCATGATAGGATCTCCTTGAAAATATTCAGAGAAAGTTTTAAATCTTTCAGTATAAATTTTATCATACGATGATGATATTAAATCTATAAGATCACCGATAGCTTCTGTATTACGTAACACTTTGAATGCTAAATTTTCAATACTAAATTCACCTTCACGAGCTAATCCACGCTTTCGCATCTTTGATATTTTATCTTTTAATTCCTTACCACACTCATGTAATTTCTTAGCTTCATCGCCATCAGCTCTACTTAACTCTTCCTTTAAAATCTCTATCTCCGTTTCAATAGCTTTAGCTTTTTTAAATACATCATTAACATCTATTGATGGTGGATCAAAAGATGGTTCAGTAATCCATTTATCATCTTTTAACGAATAAAGACCAGAAGCGACATGCGGCTCATCTTTATCTTGCATATACATTTCAACATCATGACCTTTAAGATTTACATTATGTCTAAGATTCCATACAAACCGAGGACCATCGAGAGATCTCTTAACTAAATCTTCATCCTCATTAATATCTTTAAAGTCAATTAATACATGTACATCGAGATCAGAGTGCTCATTGTAATTGTAATTACTATTACTACCAGTTAAGGTAATATCATGTATATCCACTCCTTGAAGATCTAAACTCTCAACAAAATCATCAGTTATAGCTAAAAGCTTCTTTCTTATGTCAGGGTCGAATTTATTATCCTCCGACCAAAACTTTTGATTGAGTGTGTTATTGTAGAACCTCACAATTATATTTATTAAAAAAGCCCGAAGAGGGGTACTCAACGGGCTTTTTATTATTGTTTAATTTTTGAGCGATTAACCTTCGAAAGCGTTTCTACCTACTGGTAACTTACCTACCTTGTTTTTCCCACCTTTACCATCATTAACAGTATGGTTGAGAGTAGAACCAGCATCTAAGCCGTAACCTCCACCGTCTTTCATCTTAGCAGCACCAGTTGGTCTTAAGTTACTAACTTTGTTCTTACCACCATGGCCATAGTTAACTTCATGCTTGAGAGTAGAACCAGCATCTAAGCCATAACCTCCACCGTCTTTCATTGCTGCCTCTTCATCCTCTTCATAATCTCTAACTTCACTCTTACGACCGGTCTTTTTATTAAACCTACGAGGATGATCTCCTTTGTTACCACCATATGTTTTCTGTCTAGCTGTTTCAGCGTCCTCTTCAAATTCTGTGTCAGTAACATCTGTAACATCAACATCAACTTCAACTTCAGTTTCTTGTTGTGCTAAGGCAGTTTGTAGAATGTCACAAAGACTTTGTGCTAGTTCACCAGGAATGGAAACTGTGATCTCTTCTGGAACTTCATCTTCAACATCAAAGTCAGTTTCAGTTTCAATTCCTAAAGCCTCAAGTTCAGTTACATCTTCAGCATCTTCGCCAAAGCTCTCGCTAACCATTACCTTATTATAAAGTTTATCAAATACGGATTTGCTCATAAAATTATTTAGGCCAGCGCGTGCAATTTTCTCGTGTTCTTCCAAAAATTCTTCATCTTCTTCATCATTATCATGTTTTTTACCCTTTTTCTTATCCTTGAGGGCTTTCTCCATAGACTCATCTGTATCGCCATCATCGTCAACATCCGGATAGTCTGGCCTTTTGCCTTTTTCTTCTTCATCTTCTTCAGGTCCTACTATACCTGAATAAGGCACTTGATTATATTCCGGGCCTGTTGGATCTGGTTGATCAGTATTACCAGGATTATTACCATCACCGTATGTATAACCTTTAATATTGTAGATGTTGTCTTTCTTGTCCTTTTCTGACATCTTTGTAATGTCAACTAGAGGCTCTCTGAAACCGCCTTCTTTTTGTGGACCTCCGGTTTCAAGTGGAGCTTCTCCAACCGTACCTGCAGGCACATCTTCGTTAACAACTACATTCTTGAAGACATCTTTGTATGCTTCACCTAATGATATCCAGTCTTTACTTTTTGACATGTAATTATTTATGCTATGCATTAAATATTTCTGTGGCTAGACAGGATAATATGTTTTATATGGGTAATAAGAACTTACCCAACGTTAACTGGAAGGGTGAATACACTAAAGAGCAGGTAAAGAACCTTAAAAAGGCTAGTAGTAATATACTATATTTTGCTGAGAACTTCTTTCATATTGTTAACTTAGATAGAGGTAAAGAAAATATACAGTTGTATAAGCCTCAAAAAAGAGCATTAAGAAAGATGAGAGATAATCGATTCTTTTGTTTGTTAGCTTCTAGACAGATTGGTAAATCGACAATGATGACCATATACATTTTATGGCAAGCATGTTTTAATAATGATCAGCGTATCCTATTAGTGGCAAACAAAGAGGCAACTGCTATTGAAATCTTTCAAAGAGTGAGGATGGCTTATGAAGAGTTACCTAACTGGTTAAAACCACCGGTGAAGGAGTATGCTAAAACTTCTATGACGTTAGAGAATGGTAGTAGAATAGGTATCACAACTACTACCGGTACTGCTGCTCGAGGACAATCTGTTAACTGTCTTGTTATTGATGAGATGGCTTTTATTGAGCCGCATTTAGTAGAAGAGTTTTGGAAGTCGGTCTTCCCAATTATTACTTCTTCTAAAAAATCTAAAGTATTTGTATGCTCCACAGCTAATGGTACTGATAATTTGTTTTATAAATTATATCACGGAGCTATAGAAGGTGAGAATGGATGGGCACATGATAAGATAAAATGGAGCGAGATACCAGGTCGTGATGAAGCTTGGGCTCAAGCTACTAAAACAGCTATTGGTTCTGCTGATGCTTGGTTACAGGAATTTGAATGCGAGTTTATACATTCTGGCGAATCAACATTAGATGATGAATTATTTGAAGAAATGATGTCAAAGGTATCTGACCCTAAAATTATTCTAGATGAGGGTCACTATAAGCTGTGGGAAGAGCCTGATGAATCTAAACTTTATGTCGCGGGGGTAGATATATCAGAAGGTGTAGGTGTTGATTCTTCCGTTATTCAAATATTAGATATAACAGATATAAAAGAAATAAAACAAGTAGCAGTATATAGAAACAATAAGATACCACCGTTGGAATTTACTAATAGATTATATAAGATTTTACGTAACTGGGGGTCTCCCTTAGCTCTCATAGAGAGAAACAATTGTGGAGCGCAGGTAGTGGATAGGTTAGCAGTAGATTTAGGATATGAAAAAATAGTATCATATGGTAATGCTAATGCACACCGCCGTAATGTTATGAGGGGTATGATAGCTCACACCAATACTAAGTATAAGGGAGTCCTCAACATGAGATACTTCATGAACGAGATAAGAGTCGTCAACATTAATGAAGAAGAAACTGTAGCTGAGTTAAGAAATTTTGTAAGGTATCCAAACGGTACTTGGAAAGCGCGTGGTGGTTTTCATGATGATAGAGTAATGGCTATGTTATATGGTCTCTTTATATTAGAGAAAGAAATAACAGAAAGATTTTTTGAAATCGTAGAAGTTGATGATATGGGTAAACCTTCTGTTATAGAGCCTATGGACTTTGGTGTACAATATTTTGAAGATCCAACCTCTATATATCTAGATAATGAAATAGTAGGTGGGTATAATCATGAAATGAATGCTCTTGTATGGGGGATGGGCGATGAGGTTATATCAGATATGGATGAATTACAAACATTTGGATATCAGTTATTAGGTGAAAAACCACCTCCCAACTGGACTGGTGAGAGTGTTAAGAGATAAATATATTATATGGCCTATAACACCATGCAGCAATCCATGCTCAACAAGTCAAGAGCTGATAAGTTCTTACTTGTTTTTGATATACCCCCTATACTAAGAGAGTTTAATAAGAAATTTAATCAAGATAATACGTCTATTATTAGTGACTCGGTACAATTTTCTATATTCGGTACAGCTGTACCTGAAATTACAGTACCAGCTACAGAAACAAGATACGCAGGAAGCACGCTATATGTTACATCCCATAGTAAGAATCCCTATCCACCTGTTAGTGTTCAGTTTAAAGTTGATAATGAATATAAAAACTACTGGGTAATATATCAATGGCTTAACTTATTACACGACCAATATACCGGTACATACAACGCCCGGGAAATAAACGCTGCTGATCCAGATGAAAATTTTAAAGACTATCAGACAAATTTAACCATTTATGGTAAAGATGAATTTAATAATAATAGAATAAAATTTACCTATACAAAGGCATTTCCTACCACTGTTGATAAGATAGACTATAACTACCAAACGGCGGATGAGATTACATCCGGGTTTACCTTCGTTTATTCACAATTACATACTGAAGTTATGGATTTTTGAATATAATTGTCATGAAATAGATAAATAATTTTATGGCACAGCGTACGATTAACTCTCCCGGAGTAGAAATTAGAGAATCTGATCTTTCACTCACCGCCCCGTTAAATGTCGGAACTAATGTATATGTTACAGGTTTTGCACAGCAAGGGCCTCTAGATGAAGTTCTTAAGATTACAACTAAACAAGAGCTAAACAATATATTTGGTCCTCCTACTAACTCAGCAGAACGGTACTTTTACTACACTTTAAACGAGTTGTTAAATTCACCATCTAATGTATATGCTAGTAGATTGCCATATGGTCATGGTACTGGAGATGGGTTTGGATCTAAATATTCAGCTTTAGTATATCCAGTACGTAACGTTACTGGTAACACTACATCCGGAACAGTAAGTGCGTACAGCTTAAACTTTGGAAACTGGAATAAACTTAATTATACGGATGCTCTTTCAGGTGTTGAGCTTCAAATTCAATCTGGTAGCGGTGTACTAAGCTCTCTAATATGGGGATTTGGTACTCAGTTTGCTAGAACATCATCAGTTAGCCGAAGTGATGGCGGTACTACAAATGCTGTATTGTTATGCGCGAGTCCCACCGGTGGTAATACAGTTAAATCGATTTATCAAGAAATTACCTCTAAGATCAATAGTAAAAAATCTGCCGGTGATACATATAGTTTTAACAACACTATAGGACCTTCTTACGGTAACTTAAACATCGTTCTTACTGGATTTGCTACGCTTAATACTGTTGGTGTTGTTAAACCTTCAGTAATCGGTGGTTTTGATTCTGCTGGTGATACATTTACTTTATCTGCACAATCTATACAGCAAATTTCAACTAACTTAGATACAGCTTCAGCGGTATATGTGTTAGGTCAACCTACTCACATAGAACTTACTGAATCACAATATCTTAGCGCTTTAGAAGATACAGCGTTTACATGGTCTGCAACGGCAGGTGCTAAAGATTCGTTTGCTACTATTGCTAACGCTGGTGGAGCTGGAGCGGTTATATTAAACAAGTCAACATCAACTATTAATAACCAGTTTGAAGGTTATTATGTTGGACTTGCTGATAATACAAACACAACTCCAGGTAGTAACTTTAACAATATTTTAACAACTAAAACGCTTACGCAATCAGCTGCGGCAACGGGTATAAGCCCAACGTTTACGACAATACCAGCTGGTACGCAAGTGTTTAAACTATCAGCTAACTTCCAAACAGGTACAACTAATTCAGTATCTGAGGTAATGGAAAATCTTACTGATTTTGAGATTGACGGTAGAGATGACGATGATGTGTTAAGCTTAGGTGTATTTAAACTGCGTAAGTCAATTTACGCCAATGAAGCGTTTAAGCTTGATTATGTGTTAGAAGATGGAATAGCAGGATCTATTAACTACTATAGAACAAAGCTTAATCCAGCTGGTGGCTTAGATGTACCGTTCTTTGTTGAGAGTCGCGATGATTCGTCACGAAACGTGGTTGTAAAAGTTAATGATTATGTCTCTAATAGACTTAGAGGTACAAATGCCTTAGATGCTGCCGGTAATGTTAATAAGAGAGTTAGAGTATTAACAACTCAACTAGCTACTAATACTGATGCGGCTGGAGTAGCAAAAACTGGAATCGACGGAGGTTTATATACAGGTCTAGATACAGCATTAGGTAAAGCTGAAAGTATATATGGGCTTGGTGCTTATACTGAAGCAACTGTTAAGGGTAAGGAATTAGGTGATATACCTAGTAAGCTTGAAAGAGCTCTTGACGGTGTTAAAAATGATGACATCTACGATATTGATGTTGTTGTTGAAGGTGGCTTAGGAACAATCTATGCAATTGCTAGCGCAGACAGTACAACGTACTATGATGAATATTCCTCAACATCTGCTGCGGCTGTTAATGGATTAAGAACTTCTAATGATATTACTGGAGATGCTTTAACTCTTAGAAATAACTACTCTACTATCTTTAATAAGTTTGAGCAATTCTGCTCACCGCCTTATCTTGGTGGAGGTAGAGGTGATTGTATCTTTATTGCTGATCCATTACGTCAGATCTTCATACAGGGTTCTGGTGGTAGAGTGTTAGATGATAAGAATAAAAACTTCCAAACTGACATTTACTGGCCTATAAGACATCAGTTCGCAAATGAGAATACATCTTACGCTACTGTATATGGTAACTGGGCATTAGTTTATGATAGCTACTCAGGACGTCAAGTTTACGTTCCATTCTCTGGCTTTGCTGGAGCTACAATGGCAAGAACAGATGCAGCAACCTTCCCATGGTTTGCACCAGCTGGCTTTACTAGAGGGCTTGTAACATTTGCAAATGATATTGCAGTTAATCCAAATCAGAAGCAAAGAGATGAGCTTTATAAAGCTAATATTAACCCTGTAGCACAATTCCCATCACAGGGATTAGTAATATTTGGTCAGAAGACACTTTCAAAGAAATCGAGCGCATTCGACAGAATTAATGTTAGAAGGCTGTTCTTAAGCTTAGAGAGACCAACTAAGAAAGTTTCTAGATTCTTCGTATTTGAACAGAATACAGAGTTTACTAGAACCAGAATTGTTAACACACTTACCCCGATCTTTGAAAGGGCTAAGAATAATGAAGGTCTGTTTGACTACTTGATTGTTTGTGATGAAAGAAACAACACTCCGCAAGTTATCGATGCTAATGAGTTGGTAGTTGATATTTACATCAAGCCGACAAGAACAGCAGAGTTTATATTAGTTAACTTCTACGCTACTAGAACAGATGCTAATTTTGAAGAATTAATCGGTGGTTAATGAACTAAACAATAAATAATATTATGGCAACAACTATTCAAAACTTCTTTACCAGAGCTGCAGAAAAGCAATTTTCCCGTGACTTTCTATTTCGAGTAAGGCAAATAGACTTAATCGGTGGAATTAGTTTTAACGGGGAAGATGACCTAGTTTACGCTAGGACTGCAAACTTACCAGGAAGAAACATAACTAACCAAACTGTTAACTATTTCGGTCAACAGTTTCAAGTACCTGGAAGGTCAACATATGCTAACGCTGAAGGTTATTCAATTGAGTTCTATCACGATGAAGATTGTGAACTAAGAACGAAAATGGAGCAAGCTTCAAGAGCAGTGTTTAATAATGAAACATCTCTCGGTTCATATGGTATGCCTGGTGAAGAGTCAAGAATTAACTTAGTTCAAATTGATAAAGGTCTGAACGATGTTAGAAACATTGAGCTTGTTGGAGCATCAATTAGAGAGATTGGAGACATTGAATACTCTATTGCTGAAGGTGAAGGAGCCATTTTAAACTTCTCTACTACATTCGCTTACCACTTCTACAGAGATTTTAGTTAACTGTATCTTTAGCAGGTTTGCCGATTAAATATTATTAATGGCAAGAGAACAATATGACTTTCTCAGTAACTATAGCGTTGGTGGTCCTCCAAAGTTCTATCTCTCTTTACCATCTCTATGGAAAATAGAATTCTCTAATGCAAGCTCGGTAGTTGGTCAAGTCGACCAGGCATTATCAAAAGCTCGTGAGCGGTGGAGAGTTAAAAATACACCAGAGGAGTTTGTATCTAATGGTAACACTATGGTAGCTCGTGAAGTAACTGTTCCAGGTGAAACAACAGAGTTTCTTGAAGCAGGAGGAGATATAAACAAAGGTGGATTCTTACCAGCATTTGGTGTAGAAAAGAGACAAGGGTTCTTAAATAGAAATCTTACAGTAAATGTATTTGATACAAATGAAGATTTAGAGCATAACTTTTTTAGACCGTGGATGATAGCAATAGGTATTGATGGTTTAATAAATAGAGGGCTGCTATGTCCTAATGTTGTTTTAAGACAATATAATAACAAAGGTGAAATTCGTAAAGGTTATATTTTTACTGATGTATTTCCTACTAACATAGAAGGTTATACAATTGATTATGATAATGAATCGTTTTTAGAAAAAAGCATTACGTTTGCATTTAGAAACTACGAACCTATCGATACAAATCAGTCTCCTTCTTGACAATTTATTTTGCGCTATAATTAATAATATGGATCTCTCCTTTACCCTTCCTAATAAAAAGGAAGTTGTAGTAAAAGAAATATTATACAAGGATCTACGAAAGATGGCTTTGTATAATGACTCTTCTCGCTCTAATATAATTAAATTTCTGGAATCATTTATTGTAACAAAAGGTCTAAATGTAGTAGAAAAATTATTTACATTCTTTATTTTAAGAGAAAAATGTATTGGTGAACAAGTTGCTGTCGGATCTAAAAAAGGTAATGTCAATATTGACTTACAACTCTTTAGAAAAAATATTGGCTCTTTTGATGATATAAGACAGGAAATAGATGTTGAGGGAATTAAATGCGTTCTAAACTACCCCTCAAGGTTTTATGTTGGTGATACTGATTTTATTTTTTCACTTATTGAGAGTTTGGAAATTGATAATGAAAAGATAATATTGTCTTCATTATCTGAAGAAGACTACACAAATGTTGTCGGTAGGTTACCTGACACTATCTTTAACTATATCGAAAAGTTTGTAAAAAGTAATGCACCGCATTTTAGTATGATTGTCTATAACGGTAAAGAGAGTATGGAGATAGATGAAATCAAACTTAACATGTTAGATGGATCTCTTGTTGCTTTTATCGTCAAATTATTTGACTGTATAGGTGATACAGACTATAGGGAAATGTTATTCGTCTTAAGCAAAAGGATTCCGGATGTACTATTTCTTACAAACTGTACATATCTTGAACTTTTTGATTACTATAAATTATATCAAGATGAGGTCGAGAAACAAAACCAAGACTTGCAAAATCAAAGTGCTAGCTAAATATATGTATGAGTAAAAATGTCTCGTCCTTTTTAAATAAATTAGATAAACTTAATGACGTAACTATTGAAGTTTTTGTACCATCGTTAAAAAAGAAGGTACCTACAAAGCCTTTAAACTTAAAGCAACAAAAAGATTTAATCTCTTCTGCACTTGACGGTCTTAAAGGTACATTAGATTTTAACAGAACACTTAATAAAATTATCATTGAAAACTCTGGGTTATCAGATTTAAAGATATATGATAAGCTTCCTTTTATTGTTGCATTAAGAAAGCATGCTCTAGGTAATAAAGTAGGTAAGATTGAACTACAGGGCGTTCTTAACAACATTAAAAATATTCCACTAAACGTTAAAAATGAATCAACTATTAAGCAGGATACTTTAAAACTGACACTTAAGATACCTACTTTACGAGAGGAAAACATGCTACTTAATAAGTGTGAGCAGGAAATTAATACTGAGCAAGAGTTACTTAAAGAAGGTATTGGAAAATTGTACATTTATGAAATACTCAAGCATATCAATACAATCCAGGTTGATGATGATGTAATCGATTTAGACGATATACGAATTCACGAGCGTGTAAAGCTTGTTGAAAAACTTCCTCTCAGCGTCTATTCTAAAATTTCAGATTTTATTGAAACTATTAATAAGTATAATACTGATATACTTACAGTTGATGAGACAGAGTTAGCAATTGATGCTGAATTCTTCGATACTTCAGGGAGCGATTAAATATTTAGGTGGCAGGACCTGATGATATAATTGCTTTAACTGATGCGACAGAGAAACTGGCTGCTATGCAGGAGTCAGAGGCTCAAGCAGCAGGTGACTATGATGCTATTGACAGCATCGGTAAAAATGTTACCAATTCATCTTTATACGGTGTTAAAAAGGGACCAAAAGTAAAAGCTAATTTAACTTCTCCTGAAAAGTCTCGTCTTAAAAATAAGATGAGTATTGTTTTTAAACAATGGTTTCTGGAAAAGAGTAAGTATGACAAGGATGACAAGCCTGATACAGTTATAAAGAGAAAAAAAGACCAAGTTAAAAAGAGCGGTGATGATCGATTAACGGCGGAAGAAGGTGAAGAAGATGGTCAGGGTCTTCTAGATTGGATATCGGGCATGCTTGGCATACTAGGTATTGGTGGGTTTGCCGGTCGAAGAGGGTTAATGAGGATGCTTGGTGGGTGGATATGGAAAGGTGTAAAATGGGCTGGTGGTAAAATATGGGGTGCTCTTAAAGGTGTGGGCCGAGCCGCATGGGGAGCAATTAAAGCTGGTTTTAGAGGAGTAGGAAATTTCTTTAGTGGGTTATGGCAAGGGTTTAAAGGATCAGGGTTTTGGAAAGGATTCACCGGTGCTCTGAGCAGTGGAGTTAATGCTGCAAAAGGTATGTTAAGCTCTGCAAAAGGCGCTTTAACAAGCGCTTTATCAAGTATTGGTAATGCTACTAGGTCTGCGTTTGAAGCCGGTAAAGGCGCTTTGAAAAGTGTCGGTCAGAAAGTTGCTGAAAAAGGAGGAGGATTTGGAAATTGGCTGGGTGGTAAGCTCAAAGGGGGATTCCAAGCAGCTAAAGATTTTGGAGGGAAAGCTATACAAAAAACTGGAGCAGCACTAAAAGCAGGTAAAGATGTAGCTGTAGATCTTGGAAGTAAAGCGATCCAAAAAACCGGAACAGCACTAAAAACAGTTAAAGATGTGGCTGTAAAGGGAGTACAAGCCGGATACCAAGGTGTGAAGGCAGCGGGGGGCGCTGTTTACAATGTAGCTAAGAAAGGAGTTGCATTAGTAGGTAAGCCGTTAAAAATGGCCTGGGATGGAGCAAAAAATTATATGATTAAGGGCGGTGGTAGTAAAGCATTACAGGGTGTTTTAAAGAGAATACCTTTTATTGGTGCAGCTATTGAAGGTGCTTTTGCTGCTTATGATATTAATAAATTTTCTAAGAATCCGGAATCATCAATGGAAGAGTTAGAGCAAAATATAGGTAAGCGTGTTGCAGAAGGTTTAGGTGGTGTAGTGTTGGGTGCAGCGTTAGGAGCGGCGTTATCTGGTCCTCCACCATTTGGATTAGGACCGGTCGGTACCTTCTTAGGGTTTATGGCCGGTGATTGGGTTGGTAGAAAAATAGGGGGAATGTTATCAGATCATTTTGGAGCTAGACCGCTAGGACGTATGATAATGTCATTCTTCCCTGGTTTAACAGAAAATAGAACACAAGCAATTCAGGCTGCTGCAGGTGGAGATGAAGAGGCAAAGGCTAATTTGAAGAAAAAGAACCCTGAGTATCAAAAAGATCCAGAATTTAATGACTTTATTTGGAGACCTGGAGCTAAACGTCCTGTTTCATTTAGCCGGAGTGATATTGTAATGGGAATGAAACGTGGTGGTCCTATAGGGGAAATGGTTGGAAGATCAGAAAGTATTGTTGATAAATTATTAGGCAATACCAGTAAAACTGTAAAGAGCCTATTTGGTAAAACTCAAGACGCATTGAAGAGCTTAACGAGTCGTTCAGAACAACCAAAGCAATATACAACTGTAAATCAAATATTAAGTGATCCATTTTTATCAGCTGAAGGCAATGAAAGTGAACAGTCTGGAAGAATAGCAAGTCTTCAATTAAAAGCTATAGGAGTATCTAATACGTACTTAGCGCAACTAGTACAACTTACACAGGCATTAGTTAAAAAACCAACCGGGGGTGGTAGTGGTGGTAACGTAGTAAGTGTATCACCGCCTAGCAACTCTATTGCTGGGACACAAGGAGATCCATCTGGTCCACAAATGGGTGATAGTAGAGTAGAATTTTATAATTCGCCTTATAGTATGCATACCCCAGGTACGCTTACATAAATATTATTATGGCCGATACGGACATAGTTAGAAATTATGACTGGACCTCAGTTCCCAGAAACTCACCTTTAAGGGAAGAGGCTCCACAGGCTATTTGCACGGCACATGATCTCGATTCTAACCAGCTTCAGCAATTTGTTAATGGTTATCTGAATACTGTACGACCGGCATCTAAAGAGGGCAGTGGAATTGATGACGGTATTGCATTTTATAGAGGTCTTTACGAGGGTGGTAAACAACTTGGTACTTATTTCTTTCCCTTCTTTACTGATGATTATCGATCATTTAGCAACGAATATGCTGACTCTTTTTCTCCGATAAGTCAGAGAGGTGCACAAATGATAGGGGCAGAGGTAATTGAAAACTTAGCAGGTGCTGGTGAGAAGCTTATTGGTGGTGGTACAGCGTTGGGTAAAGGTCTGCTATCGGTTGGTAGTAGCTTAGTAGATGGTGTAAAGGCAATGGGGGATCCTAAAGCAGAGGGTGGTGGTGGTACTGAGGCAGGTTTTAAAGGAATAATAGATAAGATCGGTAAAGGGGCTAGGACAATGCAAGGCAGCATGGCAGGTACGAAAACAGTAGGTTCCCCGGGTAGTTTTATTGAAACGCCTAAATTTTATCAGTATGCCAATACCGATCAAGGGTTACAGTTATCTTTTGCTTTATCTAATACTCTCAATGACGACGCTATAGTTAAAAATGCTGAGTTTATAAAGGAATTTACTATGATAAACAGACCTACACGTGAAGGTGCTCTTGGTATGACCTTCCCAGCAATCTATCATATTGAAGTGCCTGGTTTGAGATATATAGAATGGGCTTCATTAGATAACTTTAGTATTTCAATGCAAGGTCAAAGAAGAAGAATAGGTGGATCTATTGTCCCGGAAGCCTATATAGTAAATCTAACCTTTACATCGCTCACAATCGAGCCAGCTAACTTTATGAAGATGGTGAAGACACCGGGACAGAGTCCAGCAGAATATGAATATAAACGTTCAGAAGCTCTCGGGCTACTGAGAACACAGGCTGCGAGAACAGGGAGCTTCTTTAACGCGTTTGAGCAGGTTTCTTTAGATTTAGCGGCGGATGCAGCGAATGCTGAGTTGAATGCTGCTAGAAGATCGACAGGGCAAGCAACAACAAATGAATAAAATGAGTTTAACAGGCACAACAGGAAAATACCAAAACGATATCGAAGCGCTTGATAGGCTTCCATTAACTCGTTACGAGAGAATATTTCGTATATACACAGAAGGAAAGAGTGATAAGCAGTTTTATTTTTATAATATTCTCAATAAGATAGAATTTCCTAATAATATAGATCCTGAATTACTTGAAACTTATATAGTTAAATCACGTGAACCTTTAACTACTACTTCACATAATATATATGATGATATTGATAGTTGGTGGATTATATATTTACTAAACAAGCCTCTTCTTAATAACTTATTTTACGCTGAAGGAGGTATGCAGCTAAAGTATATTAAGAAAAATGAAAGGGGTTTAATCTATCAACAGATTACCGAGACAACTGCCTTTAGTAACAGACACTTCTAATGAAGCCAGGTAAAGACATCTATCCAATTAACGGTAGTGAGTTTTTCTGTAAGTTTAATCTCACCGGACCGGGTACCGGTGGTGGTCCAGCTGAAATTAACTTTACAAAATCGGCAGTTGTTACATTTGAGTTAGAAGAAAACTTTTTTGAGCCATTCGCTAGTGCAAGTGTAACCGTTAACAACCCATTTGATTTTATTGAAAACACTGTATTTACAAGAGGAGATGGTAGAGATAAATTTAAAATTACCCTCTTTAATAACTTAGATACGAGACCGAAAGATGAAATAAAATTAGAATATGACTTTGTTATAGCTAATGAAAGCAACAGTGTCTCAAAAACAGATCGATCAAATAATTTTAAAACATATACATTAATAGAAGAAAATTATTTTAAGTTAAATGAAAAAATTCCTTATGGGAAGAGGTATGGTGGTGGCGGTCGAGGAGGACCTGCTGTTGCAATTGGTGATATAATTCAAGAAATTTTAGAAGAGGTTATTGGACCAGGTTGTATTGATGAGGAAAACTGGGAGCCAGGTGATATGGTTATAGATAATTTTCCAGAGTATATTATACCGCCTATATCATTTAGATATTCTGATTTAATAAAGTATTTACTTAGAATATATTACTTTATTGACGGCGATTTATCATGTCAAGGGTTTCTTACCTTTGATAGAGTAAATAAAAAATATCAATTACGACCCATAAGTAAAATATTTGGTGAAAATTCTAAGTTAACACAAGAGACTTTTGGTGTAGGTGACTTAACTAATATGAAAAATCTTGGAGATTCTCCAGATAACCCAATTGATGAAAAGATTCCTACTAACGAATACACTAACGCGTTAAAGAGTACAAACTTTACTACACCTATGGTAACATACAGTAATGAATTTTTTACTAATTATTCTATTGCTACAACTGATAGAGAGTTAGGGATAGAAGTTAAAAAGCTAATGACAATTAAAGACGTGAAGGAAGCATGGACAAAATCATTTGTTGATGTTTTTAAGTATGTCGGTGGTAAGCCTGAACCTTTCTTACCTTTAAATCAGGCAAAAAGCGAGATATTTAAACCCTTTATTCTACCATATAAGAAAGAGCATGTTAAGCATATTGCTAAAGCTCAAATGGTATCTAACTTAACATTTTTTAATCTTCAACTAGCTATCGATAATATTGGTGATACAGCGAGAAAGCCTGGTAAGTTTATAGATGTATTTAAAAGAAATAAAGAAGAAGAGATTGTAGATAAAAAGTTATTAGGTAGATGGTTTGTTACTAAAGTGAGACATCTATTCAATAAGGATAAGTACTATAACGTAATATCATGTATTAAGACATGTACGGGGCCTGGAATGAAAGTTAAAGATGTAAATTAAATGGCAATATGTAATAAAAGTGTAGAAACGTTAAGAGCTTTAGAATTAACTAAAGATCAGTTTGTATCTGTCATAGAGACAGATTGTAAGGATCAAAGTAAAGGTCCAATATTAGGTTATACATTTACAAATAAAGACAAAGAGCTTTGTGAGTCATTTAAGAAAGTATATCAGCTAGGATTTAACCAACTACAGATTTTTGTTGACGATCTCATAAAAGGTAACCCTGAAATAGATGAACAAGCTGCTCTATATTATATAAGACAACTATACAATGGTCCGTTTACTAACCAAGTAGCTATATATGCTCAAAATCCTTATAGAGGTAGAGGGAGAGAACAAAACTGTTTTTTCCCATCACCTGATATATTAGGTTGTCTTGCAAATACAGCTCAGCAAAATGCCGGTACAGCAATTTATTATGGCGAATCAAACGACATATCCTTAAATCTAGTTAAAAAGACTCCAGCATTTATTCGCAGAAATCTTAGTAACTGTCAAAGAACTTGCGCGCAAGTCATTCAATATAATACTGAGAGTACTGTTTATAGTGATAACACACTTCCATATATTGATAAACGCTCTGTTGAACGTGTTAACACAGAATATTTAGGTAGGTATACAGCCTCTACAATTGCTGTAGGTAACCTCATGCTGAAGGATATTAATTTTAGTAATATTTTACGCGGAATTGCTAATACCATTATTGGTATAATTGAAGATTACCTAGGAGTAGATGCATTTAGATTATTTGAGTATAAGAGAAATATAAACTTCTTTGACCCAGAACAAAATATATCAAAAACAGAAAACGGTCAAGTATGTAAATCGTTTTTAATTTTGAAGAAAGCTTTTGATGAGCAAGGAAATGAGTATATTGATGAAGAGTGTGTTGAAGTGTGTTGCAGTTGTTGCTGTGGACCATCAATACCTAATTTCGGACTTACACTTTCCACTAGTAGTGGTTCTTTTGATTTATACACTGTCGCCGGTCAAGGTGGTGCTAGAAGTGGGGGTGGTAGACCTCGGGAAAATCCTAATATAGGCGGGACTCAATTAACACCTGAACAAACAGCTATCGATAGACTCGGTACTTTTCCAGGTGTGTTAAATGTTACAACCTTTACAAGCCCACAAAGCGCTTCAAATAAGACACTTGAATTGACTAACGGTGCTTTGTCTGGTTCACACTCCCACCCAACAAGTACAGGTGAGACGGTATGGATGCCATTCCCGACAATGAAAGAGTTTGAAAATTACCTAGCTCAAACTAAAGAAAAGGATATTTGTGTTAGTGAGGATAGTTGCGATAATCTTAAGTTTTAAACGTCTATAACATCCTCATCCTTTTCGACTAAAGCCTTCATTATATCGTCTCTAGATAATAACATTTTAGTTTGATTGTCAGCAATGTTTAATCTCTCTTTAGATTCTACATCCATTCGCTTAACTTCTTTTTGCGTTTCATTTCTCTCATTTGAGCTATGAAGCTTTTGTAGTGTATCTATTGAACCAGCTGTTGCTTTTATTACTTCAGCTAAGGCTGCAACATCTCTATTTTCCGGAGCTGATGAAATATAATCATTTACATTATCAACAATTTCAAGGGATTTAGCAACTAATTTACCTGAGGACTTCATGATAAACTCTTCGAGATTATCTTTATCGATAGTTACATCTTGCTTTTTTTCGCGTACAGTATTATTATTGCCCTTTATTTGGGCAATAATATCGTTAACCGCTTCATCTAGCTCTTCTTCAGCCATTACATATATATTTAATCCATACTTGAATTTTTTACAATATATCTTATCATAAGTATATGATATTGAAATTTAAGAAGATTAGTGAGAACGCGGTTCTCCCTTCAAAAAACCATAAGGACGACACAGGGCTAGATGTTACGTGTGTGGAGGATAAAACTATTCCTGCAAAAGGATCTGCTGTTATTGATGTGGGGTTAAAGTTCGCTTATATTCAGCCGGGGTATTGGGTAAGAATTGAAGGTAGATCGGGTCTAGGATTTAAACACGGTATTTTACCTCATCCAGGTATTATTGATAGTGGTTATAGAGGTAGTGCTGGAATTAAGCTGTATAACCTAACAGATAAAGATTATGAAATCAAAGCTGGTGATAGAATAGCGCAGTTTGTAGTTTATAATAATCACGATGTTAACGTTATTGAGGGTGAAATTGAACAATCTTCTCGTGGTGAAAAAGGCTTTGGTTCATCTGGTAAGTAATTATGATTGATTTTGATAAAATTTGGGTTGAAAAATATCGACCACAAACGCTGAATGATGTTATTTTAGATAATGAGACATTACGCGTTGTCGAAGAATATACGAATGAAATACCTAATCTTCTTTTTGTTGGTAATCCTGGTACTGGTAAGACCACCCTTGCTAGAGTTATTGTTAACGATATTCTCGGATGTAATTACCTTTATATTAATGCTTCTGATGAGTCTGGTATTGATACTATTCGACATAATATCACTAATTTTGCACAAACTAAGTCTTTTGATGGCGGGGTTAAGGTCGTTATTCTAGATGAGGCTGATGGTCTCACTTCACAGGCGCAAGCTGCTTTGCGTAATACTATGGAGACGTATGCTAAGTACTGTCGGTTTATCCTTACTGCAAATTACAAACATAAAATTATACCAGCTCTACAATCAAGATGTCAATCACTAACTATTAAACCTGTTGTTGAATTAGCAGTTAAAAGATGTTATAATATTCTTAAAGATGAAAATGTTAAAGTACCGGAAGAGCAAAAGAAGAAGTTTGTCCAACTTGTCAAGCGTCACTTCCCCGATTTACGGAAAACGATCAACGAGCTACAGAAGAACGTCATTGATTCAGAGTTGTGTATTACTAGCGTTGTTAGTGATAACGAGCTGCTCGAAGCCGTTTTCAAAAAAATAGCTTCTAAGCAATGTTTAGAAGCAAGAAGGTATCTAATTGAAAACGAAGACAGATTTCAAGGTGATTATGATACTTTATTAAGTAACTATCTAAATTTTATCTACTCTGCTAATATCGATGATATCAAAAAGAAAGAGATGATTGCTATTATTGCAGATCATCTCTATAAAAGTGCGTTTGTAGTAGATAAAGAGATTAACGCCTTTGCTTGTTTAGTTAACCTAGAAAGAGTTTAAGCTCCTTTTATTTTAAGTCAGAAAGATACTGTTTTGTATATGTCGCAGCTTCTGGAGAAGGTGTAGCTGGCTCGCTTGGAATTACCGTATTTTGTTTCGGTAAAGATCTTTCCGTTGGAGTGAGACCATGTGGCTCAGTACCACCTCTATCAGTTCTATTTGAAATTTGCTCTTCATCCTCAACATATTCTTCTGGTTTAATGTTTACCTTATCTTTTCTTCTTATAGCATCAGGAATAGGTAAGAGATTTGGAGCATATTGTACAGCGTGTCCGAGTAGACCGGGTACTGTAACATGGTATGAATATCTACCACCACCTTCATCTAGAGCGAGATTTAAATTTACATCTAAGGAAGACTGTTGCGAACTAGCAGGGTAACGAGTAGGTGATGTATCTTTAATACCGGTAACTCTAATATGAAGACCGGATTCTTTCATTTTAGTTAAAAGATCTTTTGTAGCTTTTGGAAGTTCTTTATAACAATCAGTTGATTCATAGTCATCATTAAACTCAAAAACGTCACCAACGAGGAAGCCCCCACGCTCGTATCTTCTCATATAAGATTCATGCAAGTTTACAAACTTTTTATCTGCCATAATATTATTTATGCAGACCTGCAAATAATCACACGGTATAGGGTAACTTAATCTCTAAGAAATTCTGCTATAGTATGAAACGCTGTAAAAACGTCAGTATCGTCTTCTATAGCAAGACCTAGATCTTCTTCAATTTCGAAAGAGTGTGTTGTATATACGGACTTTTCATGAACAAATCGACCGTCTTTAATATACACCCGCCCTTCTCTAGGTTTAGGAAGATTTAAGGCTGCATAAACTTCTTCTTTAAGAGCAGATACTAGTTCTGACACTGTTATCTCTACATCTACTTCGGTCTTTCCTTTAACACGCATACTATAATTATATTATAGTTCCTTAATTTCGATTTACCACTAAGGTATTAAATATTATAAATGGCTCTAATTAAGATAAAGGACGTATCAATAGACAAAGGTGGCGAAGCAGCCTTAGAAGGAGGCTATCTTTACAAGGATCTCTTTTTAGACCTTGTACCTGAAGTATATTATAATAAACAGCTTAAGAAAAATGTAATTTTAAAAGATGTTCAAGGGTCGTATGATTTACAAGCCATTAAAAATAGTATTATAAATATATTTTTAACTTCACCTGGTCAAAAAATCTTAAATCCAGAATTTGGTTTAGATTTGAGAAGATATCTATTTGATCCTGTAAATAGCTCCACTGCTTATAAAATTAAATATGATATTGATACCTTACTACCTTCACAAGAACCACGTATACAACTAGAAAATGTTAATGTAGATGCTATTACAGACGCACAAGAATATTATATTGAAATGCAAATAAACATTCCCTCATTAGATGCTTATGGGATAACTCTCAAATCATTATTAAATAGTAACGGATACTACGTATTATAGCCATGCCAACTAACACAAACGAGACATCAAATAAGTTTTTAGATTTTAATCTTCCGCAGGACGCGTATGTTGCGTTTGATGCTGTAAGTTTAAAAGACTATATCATTAACCGGTTAGACGAGAATCAAAAATTTACAGATCAAAACTACGAAGGTAGTAACTTAGCAGCAGTTATTGATATAATTGCTTATTCGTATCATGTTCTTCTATTCTACTTAAACAATACAGCAGCTGAAGTAAATTTTGATCAAGCTACTCTATACGAGAACATGAATAAGATTGTTAAGTTGATTGGTTATAAACCAGCTGGTAAACAAACTTCAATCGTGCCTATAAACGCCGTCGCATCTGCTTCACTACCTATAGGCAATTACACTATTCGTAAATATTCGTATTTTTTAGCTGATGGGGTACAGTATAATTTTAACAAAGATATATCTTTTAATAAATCAACTAATGGTGTAGAGACATTACAAAGTGTAAATGATGAAACAATATTATACCAAGGTACAATAAAAGAGTATCCAGATTACACTGCTCAAGGAGAAGAGTTTGAAATTCTACCTGTTGTGGTTGATAACATTGTTGATAGTAATAGTGATAAATTTATTGCTGATGGTACATTGAGCGTTTATGTTAAAGAAACGAGTAACAACACATATTATGAGTATGAAGTTATAGAAAGCTTATACCTTACAAAGTCAGTTGATAGAGTTTGTGAGTTGAGATTAAACGAATACGGTCACTACGAAGTAAAATTTGGAAATGGTGTGTTTGGTAAGAAGCTTGATGAGGGAGATATAGTATCAGTAAACTATATACAATCTGATAATACCGCTGGTGTTATTAGTAAGAATATTATCAACGGTAATAAGCTGTTTGTTTATGACTCTACAAGACAGCGTGAATTGTTTCAAGACTTATATCCAAACAAAGATGAAACTACCTTTTTAAATATTACTAATAGTCCAAAAATTACATTTAATAACCCACTCAACTCTTCTGCGCTATCTACAGAAGAAACAGTAGAGCAGATTAGACAAAATGCTCCAAAAATGTTTTCTTCGCAACTAAGATTGGTTACGGAGGGTGATTATCAATCATTTTTACAAAAAAATCTAGCCAACATTGTCTCTAGTACAAAAGTTGTTAGTAATGATAGTTATATTAATGAATATATACAATATTTTTACGACATATGTGTCGATCCAAATAAAGTTAATAGAGTAATAATTAATCAAGTTAATTTCGCTGATTCATGTGACTTTAATAACATAAATGTTTTTGTCGTACCTAAATTTAAAATAACAGAGGATAAATCTTACCCGCCTTTTTTGAGTAACTCGTTTAAAAATTATATTGTTACTCAAACGCAAGATAGAAAAATGTTATCGAATACTGTTGTACCGCGAGATCCTATTTACATGGCTTTTGGATTAGGTATAGGCGATGCATCAGATTTAACATTGGATATACTTGATCAAACAAAATTATATGCTGTAAGAGAGACAAATAATAAAATTAATAAGACAACTTTAAAGACAAGAATTGGTAGTTTGATTAAAAAGTTTTTTAATCCTGATGATAATGTGTTAGGTGGTAATTTAAAATTAATAAATCTTGCTAATGATATACTTTCTTTAGAGGGAATAAAACGAATCGAAACTAGGAATGAATCAACAGGAGAAATCTTTACCGGTGGTGTTTCGTTTTTATCATTCAATCCACAGTATCCAGATAGTGACATAGAATTAGTGAATCAAGATAAGACATTACCGTTTTTTAAGTTTCCATATTTATATTCGCCACTATCTGTAGCTGATCGCATTGTTATAACAGATGAGTAATATACAAGTTAATTATGCAACCTTTGATGTAGAAGATTATAAGCGTGAAGCTAAATTATCTTCATACAATCTACCCTTTACACCGCTTACATTTAAAGCGCGTATACCTAGCTCTCTAGGCGGTGAAGCTGTAACTACACAATATAATACTCTTAAAGCAACCTTCGACTTTGGTGATGGTACCTACGGTAACACACTAACAAGTATACACGCATACCAATATCCAGGCGTATACAATGTTCGAATGATTTTACGGGATTGTGATAACAATAGTATATTAGCGTCATATAGTACTAATGTCACAATACATGATTATATTACTAATACTTTTACTTTAACAGCAGGTCCGACTAAATCTAATATATTAGAATTATCAGCAGGTGAATTTTCTAACCCAATAACAATTAATTCCCAGACGCCCTTTTATCAAGATTTTCAAGATATCTATTTTTCTGTATCAGGGTGTGATGTACCTAACTTTTTTAATCTAAAACCAAATAAATTTAATAACCTTAGAGCATTTCACTCGTTTTATAAGAAAAACTACATTGACACGCTATCGGGATTTGAATATGAAGAGATAAAGAAAATGTCTTTATCATCTACAAACATATATATACGTTTAAGTGGAAACAATCATACATCAGGTAAAGGACCAACAGCTTTCTCTATAGTTAACACTATTAGTTCACATATTTCAAGCTTTCACGCTGGTAGCTCTGGTAAAGATATATTTTATTTTAAAACTGACAAACAAAAACAACCCTATAGACCTATTAACATATCTCTCTTTAAAGATAGAGATAATATTTTTTCAGATACTACATCTGGGTTTAAGAATAACGATTATTCAAATAACTTTACTATTGCTCTCTCTTCTTTAGTTGGAACGGTTTCTTCGCAAACTATTAGTAGTATAGCAATCACATCAAATGGTATACCTGGTGAAGGTGACAGTGTCACAACTTTTGAAGTTTCACCAGTTCAATTTAAAGGGTTAGGTATCCCGTTTATTTTATCACCAAAGAACACAGGTTATTATACAATGAAGTCGTTGTCAAGTAACACAACACCTACATTCGAATTGTTATCTGGAACATCACCAGAAATTATACCTGGAGTCAGTGGTGTTGTTGTATCCACAACTCATTATGATATACAGAGTTTAAGTGGCGCGCCTTTATCTGCTTTTGATACAAGATTTTGGTATAGAGGTTTGTTAACATTTAATGACAAGACCTTAGCGACACTTTCTGGTAAACCATCTGTATTAACTTTAAGCGCCAAATGTTTATATGAAGATACTGCTACGAGCCCAACGTTAAAAAATACTGTAACTGGTTTTGCTCCATTTACCTGTTACCCTAAAAATTATTATGAAGCTTATAAACAAAATGAAAATTTTGATTTTGAGCAAACAATAAAAGATTTAAGATTTCAAGAAATATTATTAGATAAAGATATACTATTTACGGATTTTATAGGTACTATATTTGGTAGTGTTAGTAGCGATTATACTGTTCTTGGTAAAAAGTTATGGTCAAAGATACAAAACTTTACATCAAATACTAATGATATAGATTATTGTGATATAACATCTCTTATTAATTTAGCTAGTTTAACAGATGATGATGGTATAGTATTTGATAGAGCTTTGGCCCAGCAACCGGAGATGGTAGATAGGTTAATGAGTGTCTTAAGTGTTAACTATAATAAATTTAGAGGTACACAAAATAAATTTGATGAAAATTATAACCCTCAAGGACATACGACAAAAGCCACATATGGTAAAAATTTAGATGGGTTGTTAAATACATCAACATATGAAGTATCTGCCGGTACAGATATAGTAGCTTATGAAAAATTTAGTGAAACGTATACAAGGTTAAATACATATCAACCTCTATGTGCACTAAGTGGTGGGTCTGGTGAGTTTGGCGCAGCATATTCACGTTCACGTAATACAAATACATATATGTTAAGTGATTTTAGTACAACCGTACCTACAGGATCTGCTATAACGAGTAGTGGCTCGTATTGGGGGTGGCCTTTAGTATTACCAACGTCGTATGATACAACAGAAGTAGATAAATTTTATAAATTTTACAGTCTATCTGCTGGGTTTGATAATACTATAGAAGGAGGGTTAATTGATTATAAAAATGGCTTAACAACACTCGATTATAGTACACCACTCAGTTCACTAGAGGGTGATAACAATGTATTTGATGTTATGATTCGAAACTCCTTATTTAGTAGTCTATCTCTGTTCTAGAGATAAATATGTTTAATGGATACTATTGTTACAGGCTACCCTGAAGTAGATTTATCTATAACTAATCCTAATGTAAAGCGTGATGATGCATTAGATAGGTTTACTCCATTTTCTTTTGTTCAGTTTATAGAAACTGTAACTGAGCAATATAATCCGGATACACTAACTGGATTTTATAATACGTATATTAGTAGATGGAATACACAAATTGAAGGTAAAGATAGTGATAATAAAGATATAATAATTGAACGATATCGTGACTTCTTAAAAGATATTACTTTAAATTTTTCTACTAATGCAGAGCGAAGATATCTTACACAGTTAGATTTTTCAGACGCGCATGATTTAGAAGTAGCGATGTCTTTTTACAGTAAAAAGATACGAAGTATTATATCATACTACAAAAGCAAAAGACAGAAGCTACATTACGCATCTACAAAAGCAAAAGTAAAAGGTAGTACATTAGGCGCAGAGCAGGCTGCTATAGATCTTATTTTAGAATTTTTAGAAAATCGAAGTACAGCTGCTAAGGACTACGATATAGATAAAATTAAAGAAAAGTTATCAATATCTATGACAGAGTATTTCGATAACTTCGCACAATACTTTAATAGGGATCCTAACGCGTCATCTTATGGTGAAACTTTTAAAGGTTACGATCCTTTACAAACACCACGGGATAATATATTTTTATCAGATGATGAGTCTCTTATACAACAAGTTTTTGCTAATGTCGCGAGTGATTTAATTGAGCTTAAAGAAGCTCAGCAAACTTTAAATTTTAACATAAAAGAAGATTCATTATTCAATAATAAAAGAAAGCTTACAGAAAAGTTTATGGGGGCTGACTTCTATTATATTGCAACAGATGACGATGGACATCCGGAGCTAGATGAAAACAACAATATAAAAATGTTGTTTAAAGCTGAAAAACCATATGCTAATTTCTTAAATCAAGATTTTCCATCAACTGCGTCAGTTTTTTCTAATGATATAATTAGTAAGCGAGATCTAGGATTTTTTAGACCGCAAAATTCTGCAATTGTAGTTATCGAGGGTAAGAGATTACAATTTTTTACAAGAAAAAAATACCCACCAAATCAATTATATATTTTTCCTGATCCTAGTTTATTTACAAATACAGAAAATGTTCTTACATTTATTATTGATACATCACGCGCCATTAATAACGCAAGTAAGGGTATTGCAGTTAATCAGCCCAACACAGATAGAGACAGTACCGCTTTTATAGGTTATAATTCTGAAATGGGGCAGGATAGAAACTTAAATACTGATCTATCTTATCTATTCGATGAAGGTTATATTTATGATGGTAAAAAGGATCTCATCGGTAATATATTTGGGTTAGTAAAGGACTCAAATTACTATAGAAATAATGTAACACTTGAAACGCGTAAACAGGTTAAGAGTCTGTTAATGAATGGTTATCAGTTTTTTGATGATCTATACGGTGAAGGATATAAATTTTCTTATAAAACAGCTGACTCGTCTACATTTTCTGAAACTATAAGATCCGGATTATCTACATTCACTAATGGGTTTACAGGTAGAGGGCCTGCTGACTTATTACCTGATACGCCTGGTAGCTGGACGAGCTTCCCAACTTCTGCTTATAATATATTTTACAGATATTTTAACCCATATCAAGGGCTAAAAGAGCCATCTAATTACTTAGAAGTTGACTATAAGAGACCGGAGGGCTTAGTCATAGATGCAGATGTAAAGGAGGGAGCATATTTTGCCTTTTCAGATACAGAAGCTCTCGTAGACCCAACAAGTGCAACTGATATAGGTGTGTCAAATGTTTCAGATTTAAGCTCCTACGCTACAAGCACTGCACAATTTTATTTTTCAGAACTAGCTGAAGCGGGTATCGGGTTGTTTAACTCAAATCCGCCGTACCCTGCTTCGTTTCCTAATAAGACTATCTTCACAGCGTTATGTGATCCAACTGATGCTTTTACTAAAAGTCTTGTAGGTAACTTTAGTTACAATGTACGTTTATCTGGTGGGTCTGGAAACTCAGGGAATGATGTTAAAAATTATGACGGTGGGTTGTTTACAGATAATATAATATTCAATTATTCACAAAATAGAGAGACATTTGATTATAATACTGACGTCTTTGCAAAGACGTCTATTGCAGATGTAACATCAGCGACTTCAAGATTTTTTAATAAGAGAGAGCATTTAGGTAAAATATATGTTAAAAATATAAACAAAGCGTGGAACGCGCCAGCGGTACAAGAGCTTACAGAAACACTACCATATCTCTCCACTAAATATAACAAAGCGGTTTGTAATGAATTATCTACAGCTGTGGTTAATTTTGATATCTTCTATAATACACTTTTTATTGAGACAAGTAGTTATGTAGTTATTGAAAGAACTAACTATGACAAAGATACGTTTGAAACACCAAACACATTTACCAATTCTTTAACAATAAATACAAACTTTTTTGATAAAGCTAGTAATAGATTAAAAGTTGAGGATAATGTTTTTTATTGTCGAATGGCGAGGCAGCAAGTAAATTATAAAGGTGATAATTTTTACCCAGAAATTTACAGATATAATTATACAAAAGATAGTAGCGAACAAATATACCCAACAGCTGGTAACTCTGTTCTTTCGTCAGCAGCATATTTTGCATTAACGGCTGATGATTCTGTATACATTGAATGTAGTCGCCCGCAACTAACCTATAGCAGTGATAATAATCAATTTAATCTCGCTGTAATCTTAAAGGATCAGAATAAAGGCCCAGTTTTATTAAATTATCTCTTTGAGTATGTTGATGACATTAAGTTTTTAAATACAGAGGCGTATGTATGTAATAATAGTAGATTTACCTTTAACTTTACTCAATCTGCAAAAAATATACGTAATTTAAATAATATTAATTTTGTACTATCGTCTATCGTACCTACACTTACAACAACATACGTTACCCCTTCACCTTTATCCGGAGCAGCTTTAATACTATGAATACTTTTACTCTCTCTTTATCTACAACACAAGCTGGTGATTCTACACTCTATGAAACTATTGATCTTTTCGATGTTACTAGCTTTAATATAAATTTGGTAGATATATTTACCGATACATTTCCAAATTATCTAGCAATTGATTGGGGCGACGGTACACCTGTACTAGAGCCCAATGTTACTATTTTTCGCGACTATTTAAAGGATTCAATATATCCTGAAGTAAATAGAGGTATTGCACCAAAATATCTATCAGATCTATATAATCATATATACGAGCCGTCTAATTATGCGCTTAACAAGTCTGTAGTATTAAAAATTAATGTGGGGTATGTTACAGGTGAAACGACGCAATTAAGCGCACCTATAAATATACGAACGGGCGGTTATTATCAAACTGTTGAAGATATTGACTTAGTAGGGCTGGATCTCTTAAACAAAAGCTATAATAGCTCTAGATTTACATTTCTTACTAAAAAAGATAATTATATAGTTCAATTGGATAACGAATCTTATAAAGAAGACACAGCATAAATATTGTTAATGGGATCTTTAGTAAAATCTAGTCTAAGTGCACTTAGCTCAGCAGAGGCTAGCTTTTGTCCGATGAATATTGAATTAGATCAATTTCCACGGACATTTAATGGCGGCTTTAAGATAAATTTTATTCAAGCTCTCTCTAGCTCACAAAGCTTTAAAAATTTAAATTATACTAACTTTTATCTTACTAATAATGTTTTATTAGATAGCGTTACAACATATAACGCACCAAAAATAAAGCCGAAAAAATATACATCGACGTTAAATTTTGGAATTAGCGCTACGGCTTTTTGTACCTTCAAACAAGCTTCCTTAAGCACGTTTAAAATACAAAATAATATTTACGAAGCAGAAAATTATGGGACAACATCAATTAGCTCTGAGAAGGGTGATGTTTTTGAAATTGAATTAGTGGATGATTTCAATTGTAGAGTTGCAACACGTGTTAACAATATTCGATATTTTCTTGTTGTAGAAGATGATAACACTAGCGAGTTTAAAGATACACGTGAAGTATTATTTGTTGCAGAAAGTCAGTTACCTTTATCAGGCTTTAATCTAAACTACAACTTATGTAAATATACATCAATAAGCTATATTAATTTATATTCAACAAAAGCTAAATCTGGTACCCGGACGGTTTACGCCCTAACGAGTGATGGAAATAAGGTTGTAGCTACAAGATTAAATCCAATAAATCAATATAATGAACTTGCAGTTACAGCTTTTAGTATAAGACTGGATCAGGAATTAAATTTAACTCTACCGTCTCCGTATAATACATCATATATAACATATGATAATTCCGGTAAGGTTAAAAATGCAGCAAGCGATTTTAATTTACCCTCTAACTACTTATTTTATAGTTCGAGTAACAACGATAAGCAGGTTTTTAATTTTTTAACTTTAAAAAATATAGTAAATACACAAGATTCATTTACATCATCAAATAACCTCCTATCTACATCTGAAACTACTACCTTTGCGCAAAATTTAAGAAACTATACTAGTATTTTTTCTGACGTAGATAGTGAAGAAAATGAAACATTAGCATTAAACTATATTTACAATAATTATGATATAGTTATTAGGTCAGGCACGACACGCTTTACAACACCATCTTCACTTCAACCCTTTGATAAGATTAATATCAATGATACAAAATTTGCAGATTGTGGTTCTTTTTCATTCGTTACGCCAGATTTATCAGATAGGGTATACAGTTTAGATGATAACTCTATTAAAGGTGAAAATGTAACCTACTTATGTACGTGGTTATCTGGTGGTATAGGTAAACGCGGAACGTGGGTAGATAGATATTTTTATCCTGATTTAGTCACAAAAGAAGAAGCTTTAGGCGGAGTTGGATCATTTAATGTAACTTATGATCAAGCTGTTGAAAACTTAATTATGACTAATTCAGATCTTAAGACGTCGGTAACTGAAAAATATTATTTTGATAAAAAGAGTGATTTAGTTTTTGAACCATCAAAAAGATACAAATATGTGAGAATTGCAAAACAAGATTTTACTAAAAAATCTCCGACAAATTTTTGCGAAACTTCGGTTGTAAATAGAAAGGTTAATAATTACTTTTCTAATATAAATGAAAATGGTGGTTTTGGATTAGGATTTACAATACAAAACGATACAAATGATTTTTATATAGAGTCGGAATATAATTCAATTGACGGTGGTATTTGTTTTAAGAAAAATGGAAAAACTTGTAAGTTTACCTATAAGTTATTTGATAATAGCACCGAAGGTTTAAGTTTATCAGCTAGGATTGCGCAAACAACGTATGAGTATGAATTTGATATTGATTTATTTGAACAAAATAATGTTTTCTTATCTTTTGATGCTGTATTAGGTGAGTTTAAATTATATTTAAATTCAATTGAGTTGTATACATTTGAAATTAACGCTTTTCAAATGTATACTAAACGACTTCTATTTGGTGATATTTTCATATATTATATGAATGAGGATAATGAGCAACAAAGTATAGAAATATTACGTAATGCTGCTAGCGACCCGGAAGATAGAATAGCTATTGATAATCTATATCTCTCCCTCGAACCTCTTAATGAGAATGAACGATTAGCTTTCTTGTTTAATTCCAGTCTTAATAATATACAAGATATTACTATATCTCTACCGTGTGGTCAGAGAAATTTAACAGACAACATACAATTAGTAAACTCGATTAATACAAATCTCAAACATAAGAGTAATGCGGTGGATATTAACATTAAGAATTTAAATATAACAGACAGTAGTATTCGCGATGAGGTTAAAAATATTATTTTAACAAACATTAAAAACTCTATTCCTAAAACAACTAATATTAACGAGGTTAAATTTATAAACTATAAAAAATGATTGAATATTTTAAATATGCTGCTACTGGTAGTTTTACCTTAAGTGGTGCACCATATACGGGATTTGTTAACGTAAGAGATGGTGTAGCTTATACCGGTAAATCACTTACTCAGTCTTCACAAATTTTACAATCTACTGATACTTTTTTCGCAAATAGTATTTTACATGAATTAGAGTTTGATAGAACAACAACACCTACTGTAGAGTCCGACATACTAACTAGACCTGTTATATCTCCGAGAAGTGTAATTGATCAATCTTTTATTGATACAAATTTAGGTATTTTAAATCAAAACAATCTTAATTTATATGCATTAAATATAACATCGCGAAATGATTTGCTTAACTTTAAAAATTCTGCAAAAAATGGAAATGCATACTTTTTGGGGCTATCGAGTGGTAAAAATGATACACGTAATGATGATACAAAACTAGCTAAAGATAATCAATTTCCTATACAAATAGACCCGTTTAGTTTTATTGATAAAATACAAGGTGTAAGTGTATTGGATGATACTATCGATAGCACTCTTTTTGTTTATAATAATGAAACGTATTTTTATTTTACGACAACCTCTTCATCATCGCACACCTTTTCAGGTAGTTTTGTTAAGAACAGTACTCTAGTGCCTATTACACCTGATGAGGATACAGGTGAAACTTTATTTAAAGGTGGTACTAGGTTTACATATGACAATTCAACGGATATATTATATAGCTTGTCTGCTGGTTCTGCAGAAATAAATCTTAATTTATACGATAATAGCTTTGTTAATCCTTGCGGTAAGTTAAAATTAGTAGATAAAATATCCTTACGAGAAAATATTATTGATGAAACAGTTAAAATAGGAAATAATTTATTAGGGTATAGATACCGGGAGGACGGGGAAGAGAATAATACAATTGCTATTTCTATTAGGAATAAGTACTCGAATAAATTAATTGCAACAATCACAGCCGAGGAAGATGAAAGTATAGTTTCTTTTGATATAAGAGACTCGGATGATTCTATTTTAATTTTAACCGAGCCGGGTCAGGTACCACCAGAAGTTAGTGAAAAAGACACTAGCGGTGAAGGTGTATTTTACCTATATCAATTAGACGCTGAAAAAATAACTAATCTAAGTTCGAGTTTAAATCCAAAATGTGTATTTAGACATAGACCAACATATGAGTTTTCTGCAGTTGAGGGAGATGATATTAATATATTTTTCTCTCAAAACGATTCAAACGTCTTTATAATAAATGATAGGGGATTTATAACAACAAGATTTATATCGAATCCTGAAGAAGTTTCTGGCTTTGCAGATCCAGATAATTTACAATATCTCCCCGATATGTATTTTGATAACACAGGGGAGAGATTTAATTTAATTGAAAAGAAGTTTAATTCTAATACACTTAGATCAAACTACTTTAATTACATAAATTATATAGTATCAAAAAATGAAACTGATCTATTTTTTCTTCTACATAATATAGGCCGTATATATTTGTTTAAAGAAAGCAATTTATTGTATCAAAATTTTGTACCACTCGATCTTAAGAATTTGTATGAAAAAATTACTAGTTGTGAGTCCAGTTTAGGAAGTACATTGAATAGTGAGATACAAAACATTATTAAAGATACGGTAAATATCTTTTTAAGCCTTAGTCTTATACCAGCTGCAACAATATCAGCTGGTATACCTATACTAAGAGATTATATAACATATAAAGGGTTAGACATTAATTTTAGAGATATCGAGTTTCATGAAAACGAAGCAGTAGATTATAATGTTGTTTCTCGTGTAATCAATCAACTTTTTGAGCTACAGCAACAAGTTTTAAATAGTATAATAGATAAAACAGAATTATTAGAAGAACCGGAGGAGGACTTTTTCGGTGAAATTGTAATCGGTGAGACTGAATTTGATGAAATAAACCCAGGTAGTACTGATAGTGGTTCTCCTAATTACTAAGATAAATATAGATAATGCCAGAGAGTCTTTCACAACAACGTATATCAGATCAATACACATCTCTATTACATATAAGCGGTGGTAGTATTGCTTCTTGGGATAGGCGTAGCGCTGGAGAACATCCAGCTAAAGTGGCAAAAGTATACGACGGTGCTGGAAATGTTACTGGTATTTCTTTAAGTTCAGCAGACGATAGATTTATTATTAATAACTTCACTAAGCCTATAGGCTGGTCCTATCAAAAAGAGTGGTTGGATGCTTTTTTTCCTATTAATGTTATAATAATGACAACAAATTTTGTAAACCCAGGAACGAGAATAATGGGTACAAGATGGGTTCTGCAATCAGAAGGATTATTTACAGTTGGTGCTGGAACGTATACTGATAAAAATAACGATACTTTTACTTTTACTGCAGGAAATAATAAGCAAAGAAATGGTAATAATCTTCAACAGGGTGATATAGCTGGTGAGTATAGAGCCCCTGTATTATTAGAAGATCTACCAAACCATACCCACACAACTAATACTAGGACAGAGATAGTTCCAGCTGGTAAACAAGGTGAAGGTACAAATGTTGGTTTTATATATTACTTCGGAGATACTATTAACCCGAAACAATTAACTGGTGAGGATGAGCGTTATCTAGATAGTGATGCTATTGTAGCATTTCAAAATAATACCGAATACAACGATCAATTAAATTACCGTGATTATTTAATTAAAACTCGTCATGAGCAGGGTAGAACATATACTGATGCAGATTTTGATCCACAATATTCAAATCAATCACTGAGAGGCTGGGCGCAGCCATCTGCTGGTGGCCCTGGTTGGGGTGGTATGTTAAATACAACAGGTAAATTTATTGGCAATAGTCCAAGACCAATTGATGTAAGATGGACATTTCAAGGTACAGAGTATTTTATTGCTAGACCTATATTTGATCCTCGTACACAGAGTAGAGTGCATCCAGGTAGATTTACAAATGCAGATTTACTTAAAGCACGTGATTTTATCATCGGTGTTCTCGGGGTAAAAGAAGCACAAAAAGCGTTAGCGGGTGTTAATAGATTGATAGAGTTAAACGAATTACCGGAGCAAGCACGTTTTGGTGAAAATTTATATTATGGATTAGTTCCAGGTTCAAGAGTTGTTGAATCCACAACTACTGGTCAGTGTATAGGTCATAATAATATACCACCAAATTACCCAGTATATTTTTGGAGACGTGTACCTCTTGATTCTGTTGATAATATACCTCCAGCTGAACGACCAAGAGAAAACTTACCATTTGAGCTTATTATCGATAGTAATCAAAAGTCTACTAAAGGGAATGTATTTAATTTAAATAGGTGGGCAGTAGATAATGGTTGGAATGGTCAAGCTGCTTGTCGAATTATTATTGACACTGGCGTTTACATTTACTCTGATGATCCAAATGATGATAAGGTACCAGGGATGATTATAGATGATTTTCCTGGTGGTTTAACCTTAATAAACAAGGGATTTATTATGGGTAGAGGCGGTAACGGCGGTAGTTTTTATTCTGACGCGCAAAATGGTGGAGATGCTATACATGTTATTGGAAACTCTGAAATTACTATCGATAATACTGCTGGTGGTATTGGTGGTGGAGGTGGCGGTGGTTCTGCTTCTCTAGAAGGGGAATCAGGAGGCGGCGGTGGCGCCGGTGGTGGTTGGGGCGGTACGTCTACAATATTTCAATATCCAGGGTGGGATTTCGGTGATGGGGATGGTGGTCTAGTAGATATATCTACAGTAAGAGGTGCAAGGAATGATTTATGGAAAACTACTGCTGCTGGTGGAGCAGGTGGCGCGCCTGGTGAACTTGGCAGTAACGGTCGGTGGTATAATAAGTTTACTAGTCAGTATTCATTACAATTATTTAAATCTAGAGGTGATATTGTAACAATTGGCTGGGGACCATTGTGGCCTGCATTACCAGGTGTAGGTGGACAAGCCGGGGGGAGCGGTGCTCATGGAAGAAGAAGAAAAGGCTACGATGATCAAGGGACTGGTGGTGGAGGTGGCCGTATACTAACAGCTACTGCTTATGGTGGCGGGACAGGCGGTATTCCTGGAGCACGTTTCGGTGCTATAGATGCTGATGGTAACTTAAAAACTGATGGCCCGGAGTGGAGTAATACAGCACCGCGTAATAACGGATCAGTTAATGTACAGGTAATACCTAGGCCAGGTAGATCAAGAGATAAAGTAATTGAAACATATGTAACAGCTTATAATAGAAGTCAACCATATCGTGGTTGGAACTCTGGTTATACGTTAAGACAAGCAAGAGGATTTGGTGCTGGTCGAAACTGGGCAGTAGGTCCTCACTGGAGAGCTGATCAGGTTAATAATAATACACCTGGACTTCCTTATATTGTAGCTGGTGTAAATAAACCAGGTAGGGGATCTCATACAGAGTTTGGTACTACAACAACTTTAAATTATAATGGATTTTCATACTTATCACCAACCGGTTGGGATGGTTATAACCATAGATCTGCTTTAGTACGTGGTGGCAGTACTAATCAACCTGGTGTATATGAGATTGCACCAGTTCGTAGAATAGGTGGGCAAGATCTTTGGGCTGCGCGATGGACTGAATATGTTAGTGCAGGTGGCGGTGGCTGGGGAGCAGCTGGAGGCCAGTCATGGGCTTCTACTAATCCAAGAAAACCTGGAAATGGTGGATTTACAGTAAAAGCTACGGCTGGTACTGTTACTATAATAGGTGGTTTAGTATATGGTGAAACTCAAGGAAATGTCAACATTAGATAGTATTTTCAAATTGTGACATAAATAATAGTAGTATGCCAGAAAGTTTAACAAATCAATTTATATCTGATTTTTACACTTCTTTGCTCCATTTAAGTGGTGCGGAGTTAGGGGATACTTTAAATAAAGTTTTTGATGGTGCTGGTAATTCTACAGGACTTGCGTTAAGTGGTGATAGAGTTATAATTAATAATTATATATACCCTGAAGGACCTCTATCTGAACCAATAGAATGGTTAGATGCGTTTTTCCCTGTTGGTTGTCTCCAATTAACTTTTGATAATATAAACCCTCAAACAAGAATAGCTGGAACTACTTGGGAGATAGCTGCAGAAGGAAGGTTTTTAGTGGGTGTTGGTGGTCATACAGATAAAAACACCGATTATAGAAAATTTTGTGAAGATGGCTTACCTCCTGAGTCTGGTAACAGAGCAGGTGAATATATGACAGAGCTTAATGTTGGTAACATGCCAGCACATACACATACAACTAATGTTGGTTCTAATGATGTATTTGTATCTACCGGTACAAGTGTTGCTAATGGCCAGCCCTTTGTTGCAACAGGGGTAGGTGTGACAAATTCAACACAAGCATGGCAAGAGCAGCAACGGGCAAGAAACGCGTTAGGAGCAGCGAGTGGATGGAATTGGAATAATCAGTTTGGAAACAGAACAGCAAATAATGATGATCCACAAGATATTGTAAGAAGATCACTTGATCTTAATTTTCAATTAGGTTCTGCTGCAAACTATGATCCGGATATAAGAAGCAGATATCTAAGTAATACACAGTTTCAATATAAAGAAGTAATCGGACTATGGAATGGTGAAACGCGATTTGTAGCGAGTAAATCGCCTTTAGGTAATGGATCGCAGTGGGACTTTAATGCTTATAGTTGGTGTATCGAGAAGGGTGCTGTGGATGTAGGGTCAGCACAAGCTGGAGAGCTAGCTAATAATGCTAGCCGTGCAAGTGTTGTAACAAGAGATAATCAGCAAGTTAATTTTAATGAAGGATCTGAGAGCATTAGACAATCTACGTCTGTAGGTGAAGGTAAAAAACATAATAACATTCCTCCATCATATGGAGCATATGTATGGAGAAGAATAGCATAAAAAATCATGGCAAATATTACTATAGTAAAATTAAAAGTTAGAAGAGGTACTGATAGTCAGCGTCAAGACATTGTATTAGATCAAGGAGAGGTTGGTTATACTCTTGATTCTAAGAGATTATTTGTTGGTGACGGAGCAACTTACGGTGGTACTGTTGCTGGTAATAAAGCAGTAGGCCCATTTGCATCAGTTGCTAGTTTAGGTCCAGGTGCTGGGGAATCTCCTTACTTACAAATCGGTGACCTTGGATATGCAGATAGTCGGTTATATATTTTAACTGGAGCTAGCTCGACTGGTAAAGCATATACTAATGCTTTGTCAGGATGGGCATATATAGGCAATATACCTGATGATACATCTATCGAATTTGATAGTAATAATAAGCTTTCTGTTAAAAACCAAGGTTTAGATTCGCAAAATATAGGTACAACATTTTTTGGAGATGGTTTATTATCATCTAATACAGAGGCTGGGCAAGCAAGTGTAGCATTCAATACAGACTTTTTAGAGTTATCAAGTGCTGCTGGAGTAAAAGGGAGGCTAACACCTAAGCAGAATTCTATAACAAAGCGAGAAATAAAGGCTTTATTTCCATCTGCAAGTGGTTTAAAAGGCGGGGACGGTGAAGAGTTATCTCTCAGCGTTAATGAAGATCAATTTAAGTTTGATGTTAATAATAAGTTAGAACTTAAGAGTGTTGGATCATTATCATTTCCTATATCTACATGGGCTGGACCAGGCGATGGAACATCCTCAACAGAGGGTAGATTAGGTGGTGGTTTAACTGTAAATACAGCATCTAATAGACTCGAAACAACATTACAATCTGTTGACGGAGCACTTTTAATAAATGATAACGGCGTTGTAACATTAAATGGATCTACTTCAGCATTTCAAGAAATGCCTTATGTTAATGTAGAAAAGGGGTTAGTCACTGACGTACAAAGCTCTATATTTGATGTTGTAACAGCTACTGGGTTATCTGGTGCAGGTGCTGGTGATGGTGTGCCAATTGGTTCTATTTTACCACATGCGCAAGCGTTTAGCACCCCTCCCGCAGGTTATCTATTGTGTGATGGTCATGCATATGATGCAAATACTGATCCGAAGTATAGACAGCTTTTTGATAAGATAGGTACTGTATATGGAGGTACAGGAATGTCTCTCTTTAGAGTACCGAGTTTAACTGGTGGTGACGTTATGCTTTACGGTGCAGATGGTGCTATTACAGCAAGTACAAAAACACTATTCTTAAGTGCTACTGATGATGATCCTAACGGACTGCAGCAAAATAATTTAAGCGCCTTTGGTGTTAACTTTATTATTAAATATGCTGAAGATCCTGTTTTAAACATCTTTAATGGCGCTCCTAATCAGGTGAGTCAGGGATTTTTAGGTAAATATGCACAGCAAGTATGTAACGGATTAGATTCAGGTGGAGGTGCAGTATCTTTAAGTTCTGCTGGATTTATTACCATGGCTTTATCCGGTGCTGTGCGTAATAGCGGTAGTAATGAAACATTTGATAGATTTGCAATACCGGTTTATAGCTATTAAATATTTTAACACATGTCCATACAAATTTTAGAAAACACATTATTAAAACTTCTTGTTAGGAGAGGTACGAATTTTGATCGACAGCAAATAACATTAGAAACTGGCGAATTAGGTTACACAACTGATACAAAGAGATTATATATTGGTGATGGTACAACTAAGGGTGGTATTATAGTTGGAAATAAATGGGCAGGTGAAGCAGCTGATCTAACATCATTAGCACCTGTAGCGAGTGGTGATTATGCATATGATACAGATAATCGTGAATTTAAAATTCTAGTTAAAGGTACAGGAAGCGTAGCAGCTGATTGGGTAACTGTTGCAACATATTTAAGTGCATTTAACCCATCTATTAATATTGACGCCAATAATAGGATATCAGTTGGTACATTATCAGCTGGTAATTTTTCTTTAAATGCAATAGGAAATTCCTTAACAATCGATGGATCAGAAAAATTAGCGTTAAGTTCTACTATAAGTATAGACAAGATTACACAGAATAGTACGGGCTTAACTGATTATCTTACTCTACCATCAAAAGTAGATGTAGGTGGTGTACCATATACTTTTCCTACTACAGGTCCGCAAAAAGAGGACTTTTTGGCTTTCGAAAAGAGTAATGGCGCTGGGGGATCTCAACTTGCTTGGAAAGTACCCAAAGAAGTTTTAACAGCTGTTGCACCAACCACAGCTGCTTTAATTCCGGTTGGTTCTATTCAAACATATGCCGGTCCATTGACAAGTGCACCATATGGTTGGTTGAATTGTAACGGGCAAGCTGTTAATGCTGTAACATATTCTGAGCTTCTCACTGCTCTTAATGGACAATATGGGCGTAATTTTACAGATAATACTTTCAATGTTCCAAATTTAAGTTCTACATTTATACATGGCTTTGATTCAACAACCAACAGTCTAGGAGCTCAATTCCCTTCTCGTGGAGTAGGATTATCGGCTCAAAAAACAACACTTTCAGCTGTTGGTATGAATTTTATTATCAAAGCTTTTGGCGGTGTAACTAATCCAACATATACCATTGGTAAAAACTTATCTGCTACTATTACTTCAGGATCAGGTGTTACACAAAATGTAACCGATACAGCCTTTAACCCACTTAGTGGTGAAGTAAGAATAACAAGACCACAGCCTGGTATGCAAATATACGATACACCGAATATAGAACATACCTTTAAAATGCCAGGTGGTGTATCGTATGTTAAGTTTTACGTAACCGGGTCAGGATCTCCCGGTGATAAGCAATCGGGTAACGCCGGTGCTACAGCTATTGGATATCTTTCTGCAAAACCCGGAACAGAGTTTCCAGTTATTGTTGGAGCCGCTCCAATTGGACTTACTAGCGGACAAACTAGTTACATATATGAACCTAAAGCAGATGGTAATGATCCAATAGTTACAGCGCCAGGTGGCGCGTTTGGTTCAATAGACGCTGCGTCTCCAACAATTGCTGAAAGTGGATATTTACCGACAGGTACATTAAGGATTTTAGGTGGGGTTGGATTTATCGATACAGACGATGGTGGAGATGAAGAAGATGTTGGTGGAGCTGGATTTTATGGACACTCACCTGCATATGGCGGGGGTGGAGGGTCACATGCTGATAAACCCGCAAGTGCTGCCGTTGCAACTGGTGTTGTTGTGTTTGAATGGAACTAGTTGCTTTATAGCGTAGAGAAAATAACTACAATATGGAAGAAGTTATAGTTGAAGGTCTCGATTTTGAAGACTTTGTAACTCTAAAACAAATTTTAGCTAATAACACTAGCTTTAGATATGGTGAAAGTCAACTGCATGCTGACACCAGTATTTTAATTGAAAAGATAGATAAAATTCTTCAAGTCTTTGATGAAGAATAAATACTTGTATGAATACAAGTGTTTGCAGAGCTAATGCACTCTGCGAAGAATTTTCCGACTACGTTATATATGATAACGAGTCTGAAAGTATCCTTGTCAATATACCATTCGAGCACTTTAAAACGGTACATTTAGAGTTATCAAAGTTAGGTTACATGTTAGTGTTTAAAACACAAATCAAAAAAACAAAATCTCTAACCTGTACTTTTATAAAGGAATGAGTAATTAAATATATATATGGCAGCATTAGCAGGATTTCCAACAGATATATCATTACCCGCGGAGGCAAGATATTATACCTTCGTCGAAGTTGGTAAATCTTTTAATTCAAATTATGATATTACGTGGTCTTTTCAATATAAGCTACCGAGTACTAGTTTTGGTACAACAGCTAAATCTCATAATTATGAATTAGGTTTTTCAACGTTTTTAACTAATTTACCTAAACCTCTATCTTGTCTACCTGGACAATATATTGGTGATCAAGACCCAGAATTTGTATTATCAGCAAATGCACTGCTGACGGAAGGATATACCGCCGCAGGTGTTTTATCCTCTTCTGAACCTTTAAAAACAGAAGGCGCTTCTACAGTTTTACTCCAAGGGGCTGTACTTAGTGGTATGTTAGTTAAAGTAGCGTTTGATTCTACTGGTAAATACGCGTTAACAGGTAGAGATGATCGACCCGGGGTAAAGCCTCACCAAGTATTAAGAGAATCAATTATAACACGAGACTTTTTACATAATGTAGTTGTTAATAACCACCTTTCTTCCATTTCTACTACATTTAGTACTATATCTACAGATACATATAGAACTTTAAGATTTAGGTATGTTGATCTTGGACGAACCCTGTATGTTGATTCACGAGAGAGTGATACTACAACATATACTTTACTAACAGCTATTAACCTCGGTACAAGATATAGTACTCTTTCTAATATAGAAAACATTTATTGCGGGTTTGCCTTCTCTACTCCAATTTCAGCGAATTATGCAGCAACTGCTGCTGCTTATCAATTAAGTGCAAAAGACTTTTTCTTAAGAAACTTTCATGTTGAAGGGTATGAAGGAAGTGAGGTACTTACTGAAACTATACGTACACCTCGTTTAAGTTCAGTGCCTAGTACTCCATTTACAACTGTTACTAACATTACTGCATAATGGAAACGCCAGCACCAGATTTTTCTAATACACCACCACCTGATCCATATGGAGTACCATCTGGAACACCGGCGCCGGCTGCTGTACATTTAGGAAGCCCAGATGTAGAGATACAGGATATTTTTGTAACTGTTATATCTTACCCACAACTCGGTGCAGGTGGTGTTGAGGGTTCATTTGATAACACTAGAGGTAGTGTTAATGTTGATTACGTTTCTTTAAGTAGGGGGTTTGATGGTGAAGTAGAATATTTTGTTGAAGATTTTAACAATAAGGAAGAACTTGAGGATGGTGTTTCAGCAGTATCACCTGGTACTGCGCAAATAACTATAAATGCTGCTAACTTAACTTTAGGTGCTGATGAAGTCTCTAGAGACGGCAGCATGGATGTTACTATATCTCTTCAGCAAATTGTAGATGGTAGACCATATGTTAAATCTCAAACTTTAAACATACCTAACCCTAATTACGATCCTTCAACACCTGGTGTTACTCCACCACCGGAACGAGAGAGTGAGGGGGTAAATGTAAGGGAAGTAGAGATTATTACGGATGTTTTGGAATCAGAACCATCACGTCCTACTATTGTTGAAGACACGGGCGTTACACAACCGCCTGATGAAGCTACACCTCCTCCTACTGTTACAGATGCTGACCCCACACCTGAATTAACTTATACAGATGACAGCGGGTTAAGTGATCAGACTGAAGATTTTGAATCAGCTCCGGAGACGGAAACTGTTACGATTAGTAAGAGTGATATTGTTGATACAATACGTGATCCGTTAGCAGCAGCAGCTAAGTTAGCTGAAGAATCAGTTACTGCTGCTGAAAATACAATTGGAAATGGTCGTCCAGGAGGTCGTGGTTACGCGCCCGGTACACTTGGCTTATCATTAAGAGTACAAAATAGAAGGCCTAATGAATTTCCGCAAAGTTTTGTAACTCGAGTTGCAAATCTAAATGACATGGCTGAAAGCGCCCGAGACTCAGCGAACTTAGCAAATGGAAAGGTTGCTATGGCTTTGATGAGTGTTAACCAATGGTTAAATACAGCTAATAATTTTGATGTATTATCTAATACATCGATAACAGACGTTTATAATAATATTGACAGTGCTGCAATAGCTATAAACGCAGCAGCTGGTGATGCAGAGGAAACATATCGAATTGGCCAAGCTGGGAAGCAGCATGCTGCTTGGCAAATTACATCTAGAACAAGTGCTAGTAAAACTACAGCTCTTAACCTTGCGGGAGCTTTTATTAGCATACTTGCAAAAATAGAATCTCTTAAAGAAGCAGTGGATGCAGCGCAGCTAGCTGCTGATAGGGCTTCAGCAGATGCTGCTGCACGAATTGCAGCAGAAAGGCTTGAAAGACTTAATGCAATAAAAGACCGGGCGATAAGTTCATTAGGCGAGGATGTTATACCTTATTATAGAAAGCAAGAGTATATTGATCAAATTAATTCGTTAGGTACAACAACAGTATTAATAAATCAGTTTTTATTTAATGCAGCTCAAGCTCGACAACAAGCTATTCAGCAAGTTAGTGATGATAAAGTAAAGGAAGCAGAAGCTCGTGCTGAAGCGAAAAGACAAGAAGAAGAGGATCGAACAGCGCAGGCTGAACTAGAATATGAAGCTCAGAGACAACAAGGTATAGATCGAGCGGCTAGACTTGAAGAAATTGCTGCTAAACGCTTCGAGGCTCGTGAACGAAGCCTAAACAGTCGATTAGAGTTATTAACCTGGACAGAAATAACTGAACTGGCTGAGGAAATATACGCAAAGTACGTAGAAGTCCGAGATAGTAATCTGCCGGCGGATGCTAAGCTTATACAGATGCGTTTTCTAGACGATGATCTCGGTATTATTCAAAAGTTTTTAGATGATAATCCAGAGTTAGTATTTGAAGACCCAACGACCATAGAGTCGCAGCTAGCTGCGCGAGAGCTATCACAAACAGCTAAGAATATAAATAAGGTTCTTTTAGATGCAATGCCTATTAACTTTGGTACTGGGCTATCAAAAGTAGATTTTTCCGGAGTTAATGAGGCTGGTGCAGAAAACTGGTCTCCACAAAATCAAAATGATAGACCACCTCCATGGAGAAAGGCAGCTACATTAATAACCCCGCAGCATGTCGTCCTATCAAAACATTGGCCTGTTTTATATGGTCCTAATGATCCATTTGGCGGTGAAGTAGTTTTTGTAGATAAAAATGGAAATAGAATTACTAGAAGGATAGTTTTAACGCAAAATCTAGATCGGGAAGTCGGAGGTAATAGTAAGTATGATGTAACTGTTGGTTTACTCAATGAACCGGTTGATAATGTAACAATTTACTCACTACCTCAACCTAAGAGTTTCACTGAATATTCAGAAATTCTAAAAGGTAGTCATTTTGTACGCACGGATCAAGAAAGAAAAGCGCTTATTGTAAAATATGGAGGGGGATCTAATAATGGTGTTAATATTACATTTCCACCACACACTAATGTTGACGAGGAATATCGAGAGTCTGATAATTACATCAATGAACCATTAGAAAGAGGCGATAGTAGTTCCCCTACTTTTATATATACAAATAATACACCGATTCTAATTGAAACTCATTTTACTACTAGCGGTGGTCCTTTCTACGGTACACTTGCGATACAGGAGCTTATAAACAAAGCAATAACTAAACTAGCAGGTGAAACGATGGGTGTGTATGGTGGTAATTATACACCTAACACAGTTGATATTGATGAAGAACTTTTAAAAGGTATTTCATCAAGTGATGATGATAGTTATGGTGTTGTACGTACAACACCACCGCCGGATGAAACCACTCCTCCACCACCTCCAGTAACCCAACCTCCGTGTCCTGAAGGTAAGGAAAGAGTTAACGGTGAATGTGTAGATGTTTGTCCTGACGGTTGGAGGCGTAATGAACAGGGTATATGCTATGATCCGTATCCTGAGCCGGTTGATGAATCGGATGGTTCATTAAACGGTAGCCCGATCATAAGAACACCAGATTTACCCGGATTAATATTTTCTGATCCAACCGACGGTAGTAGTAGTGATTTTAGGATATATGAAGATCCTACTACTGAGCCACCGTATAGAACTACACCACCGTATACTACGCCACCTTATACGACTACACCGACGTATACCACACCGACGTATACCACACCGGTATATACTACCCCACCGCCGCCATGTACAACTATTCCACCACATATTGTACCACCGGGAGAGAGCTTTCCTCCAGATCCTAGAACCCCAATAATTACTCTACCTCCTGAACCACCAGAGCCGCCGGAGCTACCGGAAACACCTGAGACTCAAGAGGTGCCGATATTTTTATATCCGGCTCCTATTTTACCGTTACAAACACCGTTCATAATGGACGAGGTTACAACTACGACTACTACAACTACTACAACTACTACTACGACAACGACAGTTCCTCCTGTATTAACGGTGACTACAACTATTTGTCCGGAGGATGAAGATTGCAATAACCTACAGTTTTAGTAATTATTAATGTGGGAAAGCTAACTATCGGAACTTGCGTTTATGATGACTATGAAGGTCTCTATTTTACTATTCAATCCTTAAGATTACATCATAAAGAGGTATTAGATAGGCTAGAATTTGTTATCATTAATAACAACCCAAAATCAGCACAAGGAAGAGAGATCCGTAAGTTTGTCGACTGGCTTAAAGAGCCTGTAACATATGTTGAGTTTGATGGTTTCTCAGCAACCTCACTAAGAGATAAAATATTTGGTTTAGCTAACACTGAATACGTATTAGTATTAGATTGTCATGTATTATTAGATCCTGGTAGCTTAAAGAAGCTTTTAGATTTTTATGATGCAGGTAAAGATCATCAAAACTTATTACAAGGGCCGTTAATATATGATGATATGAAGAATGTAAGCACCCATTTTAATCTCGATAAGTGGGGTAGTGATATGTGGGGCGTTTGGGATACAGATAAACGAGGTAAAGATCCTAATAATAAACCATTTGAAATACCAGCACAAGGTTTAGGTTTATTTACATGTAGAAAAGATAGCTGGTTAGGCTTTAATAAAAAGTTTAGAGGATTTGGTGGTGAAGAGGGCTATATTCATGAAAAATATAGATTAGCTGGGCGAAAGGCTGTTTGTTTACCGTTTCTTCGATGGTTACATCGCTTCGGTAGACCTGCTGGTGTTCCTTATCGCCCAACTAAAGAGGATAGATTCCGTAATTATATGATTGGATTCCAAGAAATTGGAAAAGATACTAATGAAATAATCGAAAGATTTAAAGGTAAAGTATCAACAGAATATATCCAAGCCGTTAAAGAAGAATTAGGTTTATAAGTTACCTAAAGTAGCTTCTACCTTGAGATCATGCTTCATTGAATGAAATCTCTCATCAATATACTTTTGAAAAGCGAGAGGCTTAATCCAGTTATTACTTTCAATATCGATATCTTCTCTACCACCTACTACTTCAAGCGCTTCAATTAGACAAGCCCAACGAACTAGTTCATCAAAGTCCATCGTCTTCGTTGTACCGTCTTTTAGTTTAAATTCATGTTTATTCATAATATAATTATATTATAGTTCCGTTCCTGGCTTATAGTCAGATGTTATTTTTATATCCTGGCTTTCGCTTACTTCTTTCGCTAAGTCAGAGAATGTCTTATTAACATCGAGAGTTTCGGTTAGGAGCGTTGGTACTAGATTTATATCTACTCTATATGTATTGTTACACTTATCACATGTAAATGTATTATCCATATTTACAAATACATTCTGCTGAAAAGTATTATTATTACATGGGCATACAATTGTCGCTTCATTAAGATCGAGAAGTTGTTGTAATTCTCCTTCAAACTCTGCAGTAAGATTATCTACTTTATTAATCTTGAGAGATGAAACAATAAAAGCAATTAAAAACTGACAAACAAAAACGAGAACTGTAGTCTCCCAAAATCCAAATATATTGCGTAATCCAAAACCAATAGCAAGAGATACAAGTATAGTAATAAAAAACGACCTTAAGATAGTCATATAGCTATTTTAGCCATATCCTCTGGAATATCAAGTAGTAGTTCGTTAATTTGATCAATTTTATTGTTAATTTGATCAATAACACCACCAGCAATATTTTCATTAGATTTTGCTGCTGCTAACATATTTCTTACTTCAACTAAATTTGTAAACGTGTCTCCTAGGAGCTGATTCATTTGCTGTAAGTGATATGGTAAGATAGGCGGCGCTTTTTGGTGTTTTTCATTATCCTTATACATACCCATTTGATCTGAAGCATTCATATGAAAGTTGATAGGCTTATCTTCTGGGCCTACGCTGTAAGGAAATTCTGGTCCATCCATGTAATTATTTATGCTAGAGACTAAATAATTTTATGACCAAATTTGAAAACCGTTTTTTTAAATCTCTTAATGAACAAGCTGAAGAGGAGAGAGCAGCTTTTGAAGCAGAATTAGAGGATAATACCGAGGCTGGTGATTTTGACGTAGATGTTGAAGTAGATGAAGTTGCTGTTGATGAAGATCCAAATGTAAAGGCTGCACAAGCTGTTAGCGAGCGCAACGCGGCTATGAGAACTAAGCTTGAAGGTTGGGTTGGTGAAATTGAACAGTTTTTAGAGTACTTAAATGGTTCATCTCCAGATTCAATTCAAACTCTACTAGCTAATGCTGAGCCTGATACAATCTTTGATCGTATGAAAGCTTCTGAACAGCGTAAAATTGCTAGAGTTGCTACAGAGCTAGCTGCTCTAAACGAGTCGTTTAAAGGTTATATTGCCCAGACCGGAAATGCTCAGTTTAAATACGTTTGATTTCGATATTTTTTAATCTCAGATAATCTCACAATACCTTCGATTCCATCGAAGGTATTTTTTTCTATAAAGCTCCACTTTATTTCATCTATCTTACAAGCAATTGCAATATCATTAAAGTCTTTAAATCTCTTGCCAAACTTCTCCGGCCATATAAACACTCTCTCTCCTTGTTTGAGTAGTACTTCAGACTTTACTAAGGATGCCTGATCAACCCACTGTGAATCAAGGATCCACGTTTTATCATACCATTTAAGCGTTGTATTTAACTGCTCTTCTTGCCGTTGTGTAAACGATTTACCACGTTCAGTAATACCTGCTACAGCAATTGAATTTTTCGTAAAGAAAGCATTAATTGGCCCCTCAAAAATATAAACACAATCATGATCACTACTTACACGATTAATATTAAAGAGCGTTTTTTCAGCATTTACCTTTCCTAAATATTTCGGTTTAACTTTATTATCTTTGTTTAGGACGGTCCTTGTTTGATAGAACTCTATTTCATCACGCTCATTAAAAAAAGGTATAACGAGTCTATTTTTATGTACCATATCAGTTAATGATACATATAACGATGAAGGTTTGTTTATCGCGGTATCTAATCGCCGCTCTTTAATTAAATGTCTAACAGCTGTAACAACGTTACTACTATTATAAAAGTTAAGCTGAAGCTCGTCAGACAAATTAATACTATCCTTAGGTAAGGTAGCGACTTTAAAGTTTGGTTTAGTATCTTCACTTCTTTCAACAATATCTTCAGCATCTGGAACATGATCTTTTAATTCTTTAATTATATCTTTATCCGTAGTACCTGATACTTCTTTTATCCATCTTAACGGTTTACCAGACCACCCACAGTTATGACAAAATATATTTTCATTTTTAGGTATGTAATAACATCGTCTTTTTTTACCTAATGACTTACCCTCTCTGCAGATAGGACAACTACATTGATAAACGTTATTAAATTTGTTATACTTAGGATAAAAACCTAGCTCAAAGAATTTTAGTATAACAAAATCTTCAGGAAGCGATATCATTTAACTTATTATATAAGTTTTTCATAAAAAACAAATTATGCCAATCTTCTTTTTTATCTAAAATTCTCTTAAAGGAATATTCCTCGCAATATTCAAGAAATACCTTATATGAAGGATCAACTTTAACAGCTAATTGATCTTTATAGTATTGTGCTTCATCAGGTAGAGACTCATACTTATCTAAACAAAATATATCTACGTTTCGTTTGAATATTTCGCGTTGAGAATCATCTAGCATAAATCCAGGATCTTCAAAATATTTTTTAACTGAAGCTTTACCAAAGCGAGGTATACCTGGTACATTATCCGACTTATCACCCGTCAAACATTTTGCAGTAAACCATTGCTCAACATCCTTATACCCTGTCTGCTCTTCAAAATTACTATCTTCAAAGAATCTCTTACGTATCGGATCGTATAAGGTACACTCAGAACTAACCAATTGCAGAAAGTCTCTATCAACCGAGATAATTACTTTCGAACCTTCGTGCTCTCTACAAATATATGCAACAATATCATCTGCCTCTAGTTCACGAGGAAAGATAGAATTAATACCCATTGAGTAGAGTATCGACTTTATGACCTCGTTATTTTGATGAGGTGAAAGATCCTTAGATCGATTACCCTTGTATTCCTTAAGGATGCTCTTGCGTATATTGGGTTTATAGTCTTGCTTTTCATCCCATACAAATATCGTAGTATCAGGAACAAACTGCTTCACGTAGGAGCTAACAGCGTTAAGCGTAAAGTAAATATGGAAGTTACTTACCTGGTAATCCGAGTGGTTCTCCGTCTTCTTCGACTGAATCTTCGCTGTATGATATGTTCGGTGTATTAAATTGTTCCCGTCTATTATTAGAGTTTTCATTTTTATTATATTGAGCCTCTACAACAGAATATACGTTTTTAGGAAGCTTCTCTACAAACTTAATTATATCATTGTTCCTTCCGTTATCAAATGATTCTATCGGAACATCAACGTTTTCCATTTGCGGTAAAATAAGACAGCCAATGGTGTCTTTTTTTAATTTTACCACTGCAAACATTTTACCTACGTAGTCTCCCGTCTCAACTGCGTATATATCTCTTTTACGATATTTCATCTGGACCGAACCCATGGCCTTTTATATGATGCATTTCAGATGCAAAGTATTTTAATAAAAACGAATTTAATGCTTCTTGTTGTTGTGGTGTTTTAGACGCTTTAATGTCTAAATGTTGCCCTTGAAAATCATAACCCAATAAAATATAACAATCTAAATATTCACTAATAATATTGCATAACCTACGCGCTAAATCTTGTCTTCTTTTAAATGTTTTTTTCTCAACTATACTTTGCTTAAGGGCCTTTTCAACCAATTCTCTTAATTCCTCATCATTTTCAACCGGATCCTCAAAATCTTCAAAATCTTTTTCTGGTTGATCATCGCTCATATAATTATTTATTCAGAAAATCATTCTTATTCCTCTGCTGTACTCCGGATTTTAATAGCTTACTTACAACAACTTCAATTGAATCGGTTTTCAAACTAAAGTTATTGTTGAATATTTGATTACCGTCATTAAAGTTAAACAGATATTCTCCTTTAAATGGTGTATTTTCAAAACACGTAACATAGACAGAAGTTCCACCTGGATCAATTAAAACAGTCCACTTACGAGGATCAGTTTCACTATACTTATCAAATATTCGTAACGTTACAAAATCGTTATCTTTTAATCTTTTAATAAAATAACCTGCGGTTTTAAGCTTGTTCTTCTTCTGTGTATCCATTATTATTGAGTTAAGGCTGATATAATATATTTTAATTTAATATCTTTATCTTCAATATCAAATACAACAACACCATATTCAGTATTTACTTTAACATTAAATTCTTCATTTATAATTGAAAGTAATCTAATATTATCTAAGTTTACCGGTACAGGTTTTAACTCAATATTCGTCTTACCTAAGCTTAAGGTAAAATTATCGGTATTATGTCGTGCACGGTCAGTAAGCTCTGCCATTAAGTTATCACCTTCAGTATAAAAATATATTTTATTAGTCTCAGATGCAAAAGTACTGCCTTTAAATAACCGCTGCAGTGTATTTTTATTGAGCTTAAACTCAACATCAAATTTAAAGGAATTAATTTTTTCTAAATTAATATTAGGTCTAGTTATAAACCCTTCTTCAAATAAATGATACTTAAACTTAACACTATCACCTTTATACTCGAGATTATTCGAATTAATATCTAAAGCTATATCAGTATCTTCTACGGTATCTAGAACATTACGCAGCTTTTTAACATCCGGAATATTTAGTGAGCTGTTAAAACCAATCTCTGTTTTATATTCAGAGCACAATATTAAAGTACTATCAATACTTGATACTAAACTAGTTATTTTATTTTCTTGTAAATCAAGAATAACACCACTATCATTTATTTTTGAAATAGCGTCTAATAACTTTAAAAATTCAGCTTTGTTTGCGACCTTTAATTGTCTTTTTTCCATTATCTAATTTTAAGCTAATTTCTTTTAATAGCAAATTTTGCTCTTTTAAGAGATCAAGCAACTTATCTGTGGTAGAAGGTTCGGATAAGTTAAACTCCATTTGATCTGGATTCTCAACTGGTATGGTATTAGGAATTTGTACTGGTACTGGAGCTTGCTGTAATTCAGCTGCAGCTTGCTCAGGCGTAACTTGTTGCACCTGTGGTGCTGGTTGCACCGGTTGGTCTGGTTGAGGTGCAGCTTGTGGTTGCTGCTGATATTGCGGGTGTTGTTGTACAGTAGGCATATGAGCAGTTTGTTCGAATACGGCTTTCATTTCTTGTGACTTAGGTTTTAAGTTAGTGGCACTTCCAACAATATTTTGATCTTGTTGGTGTAATTGACCGTATGTCTGGCCCATAAACTGCATCACTACAGCCTTTTCTTCTGGTGTCATTCCTTGTGTACTCATATTAAAGATCCTTTAACAAATCATCAATATCCTCTTCTACACTATCATTAGTAGCAGCTACCGGTTCCGGTTCTGCTGGTGTAGTATTAGTAGGTTCAGGGGCTGAAGTAGCAGGTACTTCTTCTTCTGTCTTACAATAATAATGCTCGTTAAGCATCTCTTTAAGTTCATCGTAAGACTTTTGAGTAAACACTTCAGTAAGATCAAATGCACTCTCGTAGATTTCTTTCTGCTTATCATCCGATACATCAATCTTACCTGCAGTAGTAAATCTTGATGATACATACGTCGGAAAGTCGCCTTGTTGCTCAACTTTAATCTTAAAGTTTACACCTTCACTACCTAGATCAAAGATACGAGGACCAAACTCTTCAGCATCTTCACCTTCAATAGCTTCAGTAATAATTTTTTGAAGCTGCTTACCGTATCGAAGAATTTTTACTTTACCGTTATTATCCGGATTAGCAGGATCATCGATAACATATACGTTAACAAGCCACTTTTCCAAACGACGAATAGCTTGCATCTTTTCTTTCTCTTCTTCACTACCTGTTCTAAGAACCTTAAACCTCTCCTCAGCAATCGGATCTCTTTCACCGAAGGTTTGAGGGCTAAGCGTTTGAACATATTGTCCGGTTGCGAAAGAATTCCATCCATGATTGTAATAATGGAAAAAAGTCTTACTAGGATCTTTTGCATAAGGCAAAAGTCTTACCGTATAAGTATTACCTACTTTAGTAGGCATAATCTCGTTAAATGTAGCTGAACCCTTACTATCGGAGCTAGCTAACGCGTCTTTGATTGATTGAAACATTGAAGTATTAAAAGTACTCATGCAATAATTATAAGATCTAAAGAAAAGATATCAACAGCTTTTTACAACTGTATATTCGAATTTGAATTAAGGAACTTAGTAATGTATTTAGACTTTGTTATTGCGGGTTCGAAGTCTATAAACAATTTTACTATATCGTAGTTTGTTTCAATTGTTAAAAGTTCCTTTAAAATGTTTCTCAATCTTTCCTCTTGTAATACTAGTATAAAGATATTTTGTAGAGATAGTTTTTTACCTTTTAGCATTGAGCAAAACGTACAAAAGCAAAGAAGGAGATGCTCTGTCTCGTCTTTAATTAACGTTTTTGAGGGATTTGGGGATATATTTGATGTTGTTAGCACGGTACAAATGTTTTGGTTAAGTTTGCAAATTGTTCAGTTAATTTACCACCCGCTGATGATGCATGTCCTCCACCCTCACATATTTTTTTAGCTAATATACTTACATCAACGTCACTTTCTTTCGAGCGTCTAAATGAAACTGTTTTAGCTTGAGTATTAACTATTATGCTGATATCTGTACTATATTTTTTAATTAAAAAATGCGCTAGCTCATTAATTGCATAATTTGCAAAAGTAGCTACTACACTATAGTCTTTTATCATCCCTGTAAATACTTGCCCACTATCTATCTGGTCTTTAAATTTTTTAAAATATAACTTTATAGCATTCTTTTCATGAATTGTAAATTCTCTATAACCATCTATAAACGCTTCTATAAATTTTTCAGTTTTAGGGGAATTTAAATTATAATAGACAGCATTTAGTTTTAATGATTCTTTATGTGTTGTGTTATACCAGTCGTAAGTACTGATATATTCTAACAGTAGCTTTTGTTTATCGGTTAAATGCTGTAAGTGTTTATTAAATTTATCTAACATTAAGTTAACGCAGGAATAATAACTATCATCTATTATAATTTTTGCTTCTTTATAAAGATGTTTATGCTTAATGTGACCTCTATGTGTATCAATAACAACAACATTATGGTGATCAGCTAACTTAATTTGTTCTGGCGTTAAGTCTAAGTCAACAACAAAGACTTTATCATAATGATCTAATGATTGTTCTGCTCCTTTAAATTTACCGGTAAAAGTATACTCAGAAACGTCATTAATGCTAAATGTTTTAGCATCTTTATATAACCACTTTAATACAAGAGTAGCACCTGCTCCATGTAAGTCGGTATCTGTCCATACTTGTATATTCACTTCTAGTATTTACTAAAAGTTCCTTATTGTGCAAGCCCAGCTAACACGTTAAGGGTATCATCCATTTCCTCACCTACCTCCACATCATCAGCTTGCTCAATTGTTAATGTAGAATAATCAATTCTCATAGCCTGAGTATTACCTCTTGGACCGTATCGATTTTTCATCATACCTAAACGTATAACCCCTATACCTCTATCTTCTTCATTCTGAAAGATAGAAATAATAGCATCAGCAGTAGCAGCAAGACCAATAGATTCAGAAATAGTCGCTAAGTCAGGGTTATCTGTATCGAACCCTGCTCTATTCAATTGAGTAGCTGAAATAATAGGACAATTAAACAAGTAGCTCATAGCACGTACTTGCTCAGTTACATGCTTGATACGTTCATATGAATTATTACCCACAGTAGAGTGCATTAGGTTAAGGTAGTCTAATACAATAGCATCTAACTTAATACCTTGCTCTTCAAACTTTTTAACAAACGCTTTAAGTTGATTTGCGGTAATAGTTGCAGGCGGAAACTCCTTAATAAAAATTTTACCACCGTGCTGATTCATCCCATGTTTAATACTTGCAGAGTTTTGAGCTAGCTCCTTCATTGGAATCTTAGTAACATTACTACAAATACGTCTAGCATACAATAGCTCAGACATTTCTAAAGTAACCAATAGAACGTTTTTACCTTCTTCAGCTATATTACTAGCAATATTACCAAGAAAGATAGATTTACCAATATTAGTTTCACCAGCAAAGACATACAAGGCTTTACCTGCTTCTAAAAAGCCACCACCTAAGCAATTGTCTAACCATTCCCATTTACTAGGAACATATCTTTCAACAGAGTTAAGATCATCAATAAGCTTATCAACATCGCCGTAAAAGTCTAAACCAAGATCAGTTACAAGATTAATATTACAAGACTTTTCAAACTTATCTAGTACTACGGATGTATCTACTTTACCACTCGATACATCTTCTGCAACATTAAGCATTGTATGATAGACAGCCTTTTCTTTAAGGAACTGCTCGGTATTATCATACAACTCGTCTTTATCTAAAGTATTATCAATATCAGAAAACGACTTAACAAGTTCCTTAAATGACTCTTTTTGTTCGTCAGAAACAAGATAAGATTTTATTTCAGTAGCAGTAGGAAGTTTATTCCTCTTTTCAGAAAAGTCTTTGATAATATCAAAGATACTAGCAATCGATTTATTTTTAAAGTATTCAGGCTTTACAAAATCAGCAATAGAAGCCAGGTAACCACTATCAGTAAGAGACTTATAAATAAGAATATTTTCGAAATAATCTAAGTCTAATTTACTCACAATTTAATGGTATAATAGTTTATTGAGTTTTCCACTTCTCGAGAAACCAGTCTTCACCTTTTTGAAACTCTTCAGTAAACTCTGTAAGACCGGGGGATTTATGCGTTACGATAAAATCACCAACACCGACTCTAAATCCAGCTTTATGACATTGCATAGAATAATCTAAATCATAAAAATGCCACTTAGATGGACACGTTTCATCAAAACGTATTTTTTCAAATACCTTTCTTTTTATAACTAAAAAGACTCCGTCAATAAGAATAGCTCTATTAGGATAAAATCCAAAACCGCCCATGTGTTTTTGGCCTTCTGTACCATGAGCAACTGCACCTAATAAATTTCCACCTTCGAATCCTCCTCCGAGTAAATGCCATAACACTGGTTTTTTAAGAGTTACTTTATTACAGCCAGCTACACCTACTATATCAAATTTTTCAAAGTTTCTCTCTATTCTTTTTTCTGAAAAAGCTTCTAAGATTACATCATCGTGAACTAAGACTAAATTTTCAACTCTCTCCTTGATTGCAAAATCGATTGCTTTGTTATATGTTTTTTGTAACGATTCTTTATTATACTCTTTCATGAAGATATCAATTCCTTCATCTTTACAAGTATTATAAAGCATTGAATCTTCCTTCTTACCTGCTGTTGCAGAAAATATAAATGTTTTACTCATACAAATGCAAATGGGGATTTAACTTCAAAAGTACCGGCTTTATTCCAACGTTTTGTTTTTTTATTTAATTTCATTATAACACCTTCCGGTAAAACTTTATAACCAGCACCAGGCATTGTAGTATAGTTACCTCTATTATTGTAATGTAATATAGATCCTACCCTAGCAATAAACACTTCATTCGTTTCACAATTAACAATACTCAAAGCAAATGAACCCTCGAGCATTGATAATACTTGCTTTATAGTATTAATAGATGTTTTATTAACTTGAGAGTGTTTCTCAAGCAACTCAACTATAACAGCTGTATCGACAGGATTTTCTAGAAACTCTACATGATTTTTTCTTAGCTTCTTTTCATTTGTCAAAACACCATTATGACTCACTAACCAATTCATAGTCTCAAACGGATGAGATGTATTATAGTTCCAAGTTCTTTTAACTGAAGTTGGAGCTTGTACATGACCTAAAAGATATTCTATGTCTTTTTTACCAGCGTAGTTAAATTTATCAAAATCTATATCACCTTCATATTTAGCAATAAATTGATCATCATCTGATAGACATACAACACTGCTAGCAAAAGTACCACGATCCTTATTTGCGTCATATAAGACTTCTAACATATTCCTATCGAATGATCCAAAAATTGCACACATAATTTATGTTAATATATTCTATGCAATAATCAATCTTCCCAATCGAACTTAAATCCTGGCTCCCACATATGTGAATTATCAACATATTTACTCATAGTACCTTCAGGTCCCTCAGCTCTAACTCTTTCGCAAATTTTTCTCATTCGTAATGAATGCGCACTTGGTTCAGCGATAGATTGTCTATGCTCCTTAGGTATCCTCCAAAACAAATCAATATTACCATATCTCTTGTCTTTGGCTAGACTATAATCCGGGTAATCGACACCATCAATAGTAAACCATTTTTTCTTTTTCTTTTTAGTTTTTTCGATTCCTAGATTCTTAAGTGTCTTTCTACCTAGACCCTTTACCTTAAACAGATCGTCATTGTTTCTAAAAGGCCTAAAGCCTAAAACACGTTTAGCTGTGGTCCTCCCTACACCAGGTAGTTTACACAGTTCTTTTTCAGTCATTTTATTAAAATCCTTATAATTTAGCTTCATGGGTATAAATATATTATATGAGTTCCTTCGATTTTACCGATAATTTTAGCGGCTTTAATGATTTATTCAACAGGGCAGAGTTCCTTACGGAAGCTAAAAAGTCACCTTACGCTAAATACCACCCTTCTTTTGGTGGTGTTACTAAAGATCTAAGATCTGCTGGGTTCAGTTCTGCTCCGTTGGATACAATTAACTTTATTAGAACAGCACTGTATAACTTAGAGCTTATAAGCGATGACGAGTTAGCTGCTGCTAAGAGAGGAGCTGGGTTTGCTGCCAAAAAGCAAAATCTTCTAGCTTTATTGGATGCAAAAGAGGATGTTATCGAACAAAATAAAGACGCAATTGCTAAAGAAGTTGAAGATAATCTCGCTCGTTATATTAACAGAGCAACAACTGATAGAGGTAGAGAAGAAAAATATGCAGCACAAAAAGCTGCTTTGGAATTAGCTAAAGACATTAAAGCAGGTGAAGATATGGGTGATGCTGTTGAAGGCGCTGTAGGTCAAATGGATGCTGCAGAATCTGAGTTAGCTCAAAGTTTGGAAATGTCAAAAAAAGATCCAACAACATTTATTGAGATTAAAATTAGAGATGCTGAGCGTGTTGAAGATGTTGGTAATATTGTCTCTAAGTATGCTAATGAAGATGGGTTAGATATTAGTGGTAATACAGTTCAGTTTTCAGTTGACCCAGATACTCCATTAGCTAATGCTGTTACAGCACACGGTATTGATAAAATTGAAGCAGCGTTAAAGAGAGACGTTGATAAGATTAGTGATAGTGTAGTTGTTGTTATGTCACCAGATGAAGATTACGAGGAGATGGGATATGGTTTTGATAGTCCGGAAGAGCCTGATGAGTATTCAATGGGTGAAGAAGGTGGTGGAATTACTGAAGTAGAAGATGCAGAAGATCTTAGCGCTAAGAAAGCTAGAGCAGGAAAAGATATCGGTAAACCAGGAAAGAATTTCTCTAAAATAGCAAAAAGCGCTGGTAAAAAGTATGGCTCAAAAGCAGCTGGAGAAAGAGTAGCTGGTGCTGTATTAGCTAAGATGAGAGGTAATTACGAGGGTGCCGAGGACCTTGATCACTTCTTAACTAAAGAGCAGCCAGAGGATTATGTTCCATCAACTGATTATGAAGACGTGTTAGATGATCTTGTTAACAAGGATAAAGAAAAGCATGCTATGAAGAAGCTTAGCAATGAAGATGAAGAAGATGCTATAGTAATGCAACCAATGCTTGAGTCACATAAGACAGATACATCTGCATATCTTACAGAGCAATCAGCTTCAGATAAACGTAATAAGAAAACGGAGATTGAACCTCAATCCTTTAAGGAAAAATACAAGCCAAAAACATCTTGGCAGTTAGAAGAGCTTAGACGCTACGGTCTCTAAGCACACTCTTTGCAATTATTTTCTTCGTACAGTTTATCCAACTTTTCTTGTTGGACATAGGCGATAGGATCTTTTAAACCGGCATCCACAAACCCTTTTACTCTCATACTACTAGACGGCGTAGTAGCATCTGCTAGTTTATCTTTTCTATCTGAATAACAAGTCCAAGTATCTTTATACTTAACACCAAGTCTAGCCCCCTCTTTAATAATTTCAGCTTTAGACATTTCAAGCAACGGAGCTTCAATTACAACTCTATTTTCTCTATTAAGATCTGTAACGTTATTAACCACATCTACAAACTCTTCACTACCATCCCAGTACCCAGCTAAGGAATCTACCTGAGCCGCACCATACCAAACAGTATCAGCACCAACACTTTCAGCATACGAAGAGCAGATAGATAAAAACATTAAGTTTCGAAACGGTACATATGATACAGGTTGTGCATCACCAGCCATTTCACTAATATTGGGATTATCAATATCTTCATTAGTTAAAGATGAAGTAGGAGCAATATCTCTAATGTATTTTACATCTAAGACCTTATTAGTTACCTCTAAATTAAACCAACCGGAAAACTGCTCGTTAAAATTATTAATTTGTTTATTAACACACGTTAATTCACGTTTATGTCGCTGACCATAATCAAAAGTTAGAGTATGTATTTCTTCATAACCTCTATCTTGTGCCATATACAACAGCACAGACGAGTCCATTCCACCGCTAAGAGTTAATACTAGTTTACGTTTCATTAATTATAAAAGCTTTACAGAAGGTACCGTATCTTAAAAATTCTTCTGTTTTAATATTTTTATTTTCTTCCAAAAATTCTTTAAATGCTAATCGTTCACCTTTATTCCTATCACCTTTAAAGTGAAACCAATCATCAAATAAAATTATACTACCTGGAACTAGTTTATCTCTAATTAAATTTAGTACAGTCTTTGTGCTAGTATATAAATCACAATCTATATGTACAATAGCAATTTTCGAAATATCATTAATTTCTAGATCTTCAAAATAGCCTGGTCTAATAATAGGTGTTTGTAAATTATAATGTGAAAAGAAGTTAACTACCTTCTCAGGCGTCACATCTTCACCATAACCAATTAAAGGGTGAAAAGAATGATTAACTTTAAAGACGCCTTTTTCCCATCTTGGATGCCCTTCTGAATCTTGTAACCCTTCAAAACTATCAAACCCATAAATTTTTCTATTTATGCTACTTTTTCTATTATGTTGATTTTCGTCTTGAAAGTATTGTTGATGAGAGTATGCTAGACTAGCTAAGCTCCTTCCCGTGTAACATCCAAACTCACATATATCACCTGGTACGAGTTCGTAGTTAATAAACCTCACAGCTTTTTTAAAAGCTTCATGACGAATATCACTTAATATCTGTTCGCGAAATTTATGACCAATTTTCATTATGTTATTTATCACTGTCTAATAAATCTTCTAATCCAATCTCATCAGGAGCTTCTTCCCCTTCTTTATTACTATATGACCACTCATCTTTAATTCTTTCTTCTAACTTAGGTAAAATAGTTTCCTCCCAAAGCTTTTCATCTTTACGCCAATTTTTATAATATCCTAACTTTTTACCATCTTCAAGTTGATAGGTAGCTCCAGTTTGTATCACTGCTCCTACTCCAACTGCTAAGTCCACTAGTCCGTAGTATCTATCTAAACCAGTAGAGAAAGAAAGATACATTTCACCCTCTAGGTATTGTTTGATAAATCTATTTTTACGAGTTAAAGCTCTAATAATAATACCAGAGTATTTTTTCTGACCAACAGCTAACTCACCATCAACAGTTTTACCACCATCCGATTTCATAGGCTTACGCGCTAATTGTACAGTTACTGATGGTAGATATACACATGATTTACCACCCGGCATATTTTTTTCAATAGAAGGAAACAATGCAGTAGGGTCGTCGTATACATGGTTAGTACAGAGGATTGTAGTCTGAGTAATAGCACCTAAGTTGGTACAAGTTTGCATTAAGGTTTTCATAGCTCGAGCTTTAGTACCCATATCAGATGAAGTACTATCTTTACTCATACGACTGAGTTCAAGTTCAGATTGTAAATTAGCAAGAGAATCAATAGCTACAATAAACTTACCTTCGAGTCCCTTCTCTTTAACAGAAGTAAGAAATTTATATAGAGCGTTTCTTGCTTGTTCAATACTAGTAGTAGGTACGTATTTTACTTTACTAATATCTAAACCGAGTCTCTCTGCACCATCTGGATCAATAGCATTTTCAGTATCAAAAATAACAGGAGTAAGACCTTCTTGCTGTGCTTTAGCTAGAATTTTTTGAACAAACAATGACTTACCGGTCATAGATTCACCAGCGAGCATAGTTACTCTACCTTTAGGAATTCCACCATTAATTGAACCAGAAATAATCGCATTTAACACATATGATCCAGTATCAATCCATTCTCCAACATGACTAAGAGTATTATTATCGAGGTAGGTAGCAAAAGGGTTTACTTTATCTATAGCGTCTAATGCGCTAGCAATATCTTTATCCATATATAAGATTATATTTTCTTATATATGCTTTTCAACTGTTTAATTTGCTCTAATAGATGGAATACATTAGTTACTTTTATTCTATCTGTTTGTATTGTCATTGGATAGTTTAATTCTGTATCAATACGTATACCTTCTACGTCACATTCCGGTGTAACCATATCATCTACAAAGTCATATAAACCTTGACTCTTGAGACTTTTATAGTGATAATCAATTAATGGTCTAGTTGTCTCAACTACAACGTCAGCATCAACCATCATTGTTAGATACCTAAAGTATAGCCCCTCATTTGTGGTTAAATCAGCTATAATTATAAGATTCACACTTATATTTATAGATAAAAAAAGCCCCTTTCGGGGCTTTTTAAAGAGGTGGGTGAGAGGATTGTCTGGTTACCTCCAACTTTCAGTTAGGCAAGATGCAGTTTCATCTTTTTACCTACTTGTACCCCGCATTATACACATAATAGTCAGTTGACCCTCCATGTAAGTCAGCAGTCCCCTTAACACTCTTGCTTAAAATGTTTATTCAGGCACACCCGGGTTTGGGCTAGCTAAGCCCATTTAAATTTTAGACTGTATATGTTTTAATATATTCTTCTTTTTTCCTACGAGGTACATCTACCTCAAGGACTCCATTGATATAAGTGAAGTTAATCTTGTTAAGATCAAACTCTCTCCCGACTGAGAACGACCTATTATAGGTTTGTTCTTTTTCACCATCATGAGCCTTAACCTTACGTTTAGCTTTGATGTAGACCTCACGTTGGTCAGTGTCTGTCGAAAGATCTAGATCATCTTTCGCAACTCCAGGTAAATCGATCTGCACACTTAGTGTGTCTTCGTCTGAAGAAAATCGAACTTGATCACCTGTCTTGTAAACTTCTTCCAATTGATGAAAGACAGGTGTTAAGTTAAAAAAGCCATCAAAGGCTCTTTCGATTTCAGCAATTGGGTTATGTGTATATTTAGTTAGTTTCATAGTAAAAGTATTTATTACACAGTATATATTTTTTTATCAATTAATCATCAAAAAGTTTAATTACTTCTGGCTCTTCTGTAGGAGCTTGCTCTTGAATGGGCGGTTGTGGGTTATTAATGTTTTCGTACTGCGTGATAATTCTTTCATCAAGCTCGACATCAGAAGTACTAATAGAACTCTTGGTAAACGTCCAGTTGTTCTTATCTTTGTCTTTTAAGAACTCCATAAAGATATATGGAAAGGACTGTACTTGAAGTTGACCAGATTGTGGATCAGGTTGTACGTGAATAATCACAGGATTAAACAATGTAATTGTTTTTGGATCCTCTTTAGTGACGGTACCTACAACTGTACGTCCAATATGATCAATAATAGTTTTGATTGTTGGTTTTTTGTCTGCCATAATAATATTTTAAATTAAATTTTGTAAAAATCCACTAACCTTTTTGATATCTTAGTGTATCTGCTACTTTAATTGCTTCATCAAGCGCTTCTTTTGCTTGCTTTGAAAGGTATGTAGATTTGTCTGATGCATGTGATAGGGCATCTCTCAGAAGAAAAACTGATCTCCTAATTTTTTCAATCTCCGGGGAGTTAATAGTTCCGGAACCATCGTCGTTGCCGGTGATTACATCTTTTAAGATTGCTAATGTTTCTAATATACCTTGGATTTTACCTCTATTAAACGCAGGGTGTGCGTTTCGAGTATTATCATCTTCAGGTCTGTCTGTATATCCGCCGGGTTGTAATGCCATAATGTTCTTATTTACTAAACAAGTCAAAAAGTTCTACTGTAACATTCTCAGCTGGTTTGCGAATATTCCAACCCACACAATCATAAAATCTTTCGATACCTTGAAACAAAATCTTTTCAAACATTTTATCATAATCAATCTTAAACGTATCTTTAAACTCAGAAGGGTAAGCATACTTAAAGCCGATACTATCCAATCCGTATTTATTGGGTTTTTCGACATACATATAACGAACTTTATCACCCGAACCTAACGATTCATACTTGTTTCCTGTATTAAGCTTATCTAAAAGTAGATTATAAAAATATGCAGACTTAACATGTATTGGCATACTTTTCACAGTATTAAATTCGTTACAATCTACAGCATACTTCTCGTAACCCTTTACTCCCATAACAAACGCAAGTTCTTCCGGAGATAAACCTTTAAATATATCATACGTCTCGTTGAGTATCTTATTAGTTTCAGTCAAAGACTGTGTACTTAACATAGTCTCAATAATTTTTTTAGCATACGGCTTAATAGCATTAGGCATAGTAGTTCGAACTACTTCAACTCCTGTATATTTAAATTTATTTTCCTTAATACCCTCATCATCAAGGATATGCATAACGTATCTTTTCTTTTGCAAAAAGACGCCTACATCCGCTATACATTCTCGCTTAAACACAAACCTACTATCTTTTGATAGTAGGGATTTTTTAGCCCAATTCTGTACACCTTCATTTAAATAGTCCTCAATCTCTTGAATCTTATCATGTGTATCTTGATGTACATCATCTCCATCTAAAAAGTTTAAACCCTTGCTAACAAGAGGAGTAATAGAAACATACGACGAGTCCGTATCATTGTATACAATACACTCTTCAAGCTCATTATCAGAGATATCTGGAATCTCTTTTTTGATAAATTGCTTGATAAGCTCATTTGAATATTTAATGACAGCTTGCCCGGTAAGCGTAACAGAAGATGCGATATCATCATCACCAATAGGAGCATTCTTATTACCCATGTAACCATAACACGAATTAATAAGAATCTTAATAACCATTTGTGATGTATTCAGTCTCTCTACTTCATACTTCGCGCTAGTATATTCTGCAGAATCTTTTTTAAGTTTCTTAAGTTTTGTCTTAGCTTTAAAGAGGTCTTTCTTAATTTTAACACGTTGATTATAATAATGCTCTAGAAACTCTGGTATAATACCTTTCTTCTTTTGAGTAAAAAGGAACCCAGCTTTAGACAGTGCACACTCTTCATCTTTTAGGAACTTTACAAAAGCAGGCTTATCAAGTTCAAACACTTTACCTGTTACATGCTGTATAATAACCTTATCATCTGTGGTCTTCTCTACTCTACCTACTTTAGTTTCTGGTGAAGTATTCAAAGATATCATCACATTAGGATATAGAGAATTAGCATCAAACGACACAACATGATTTTTAAAACCTTGCTTAGGTTCTGCAACATACGCGCCCGGATTTTTACCGGTATCAGCATTACGTAAAAATGTAGCAATAACCTCACCTCGACGCCTTGCTTTAATGCAAAGAGCACCGTTAATCACCTGAATAGTTCCCATTGCTCCCTCAAGAGTCGTTAACCCAACATATGAGAGCATTCTCAATAAAGGAACATATTGAAGCTTTTCTTCTAGTCTTACTAAAAGGTTAACGTCTTGAATGTTGTAGTCAATAAACGTATCCCAGTCTTCATCAGATAAAGTTGCAAGGTTAGTATCACCGTAATCAATCTTTCGTTGACCGAGCTCAACTTCACCAATTGCATCCAACTTATAAGACTCACGAAGCTTTAAACAAAACCGTCTATATACATCGAGATAATCTAAACAAGCAATACCATCAATATAGTATCTTTTTAGATCACGCCCAAACTTACCCTTTACAGCTCTAAAATGTACTCTACCTAGAGGAGATAATCTATCAACATAATCTTGCCCAAGTATACGTTCAATTCGATTAATAATATAAGGTATATCAAAGAATTCAGAGTTCCAACCACTTAAGATATCCGGGTAGTCGCTTTCAAGATATTCAATGAACCGGATAAACATTTCACGTTCATCTCTACAATGAACATAGTTTAAATTATCAGCACCTTTACCATTATATGGTTTAATACCAAATGTATGAAACTTTTTACTAAAGTTATCATAACAAGTTATAACGTTTACAACATGAGTTGGGTCTTCTGGGTTAGGAAACGAATCTGGTGAATATGTCTCAATATCAAGTAAACACGTCTTAAGCGGGTTAGTACTAAATTCCGGTTCTTCGTTTTGCTGCCAGTATAAATCAAGCAAGAATTGCTGAACGGGCGGCATATTTTCAAATACACGCTTTATGTTTGAGTCACGAACAAATCTAGATCGGTCAAAACTAGTATTAAATTTACGTTTTGATACCTTAGTCCCGTAGATAGATGTTTTATCACCGGCAGTATTTTCAACATAGAGATAAGGCTCAAAAGAGCATTCGTGCATTACACGCTTACCATCTTTATCCCAAGTAAATAAATTTACACAACGGTTTCTACCGTTATAAACAACATTACGATACGACATCTACTACTATTATAATAGCATAGTTCCTAATTCCACTCTCTTAGGTATCGTCTTTCGGAACTTCCGTATGGTGTATTCAGAGCTTCAAGATGAGCTCCAATATTAGGATCTAATTCAAGTATTCTCGCTTCACCTATTTTTCGAAGCTTATGTACATTTTGCATGTACTTATTCTTTTTATTTGGCCTTAGAATACGTTCTATTTTATCTTCGAATTCTTCTACCGAGCTAAATTTTAGGTTACTTGGAGCGTTACTATATGTTTCCATATCTTGACATAAACAAGGTATACCAAGTATACACCCCTCTATATACTTAATATCAGATTTTGATCGATTAAAATCATTAACTTGTAAAGGTGCTACCATTAATTGCGCTCTTAAGCTATTAATAAAGTATGGATATCTTAATAAAGTTTGCCAATTATAAAATTCAATTTTTTGCTGCTGTACTAAATCTGCTAGTTGTGGAGGAAAAGCACCAACGAAAATCCATTGATATTTATCAACGGTTTTTCTTATAAAGTCGCGTACTTCAGATAAATCATCCTTACCACCAGTTTTATTATCTACATCATAATGGGCTCCGGAGCCTGTATATAGTATACGAGGCTTCTTTTTATTTTGATCGTAGTTTCTCTCTATCTCTCTCGGATTAAAAAGCTGACCCATCCAACCATGTGGTATAAAGTTTGGAATAACAGTAATATTTTGCTGACCAGTTTTTTCTTGATAAAGCTTTCTCATGAAGTCACAAGTTACGGTAACTTCGTCAACTAAATTAATTATATCGACACAATTTTGTCGAACTTCCTCTGTATCAAATGCAAATTTAAATTTATTATAATCAGGAATCACTTCCTTAAATACAACATCATCAACTTCATATATTATTTTAAAGCCATATTCTTGCTGAACCTGTTTTAAATATTTAACAAACTCGAGTTGATGCTTCGACGCTTGTCGTTGTAGCTTTACTGCCTTTACCCCTTGATACCATTTCGGATCAGCAACCATAGCTGTGGTAGATTGAGACATACCATCACCTCTTGCATTAATTACTGCTTCAGGCCAAAGTATTCGCCAATGTCCACATCCAGAATAGTCTGCTAAATAATTAACATACCTAGGCATATCTGCTTCCGCAGGTTTATTTGCATCCGGCGTTAATGATACACCAGGCATTTGTGCTTGTTGACCTACTACTGGAGCAGCAACCGGTGCTACCATTGGCTGCGGATAAGGAGACGGAGTAATCATTATATTTATATAGGTTAAAGTTCCGTATAATCTACCCTCTTAGTAATACCATTCTTTTTCTCAAGATATATTACATCACCAGTTACAGCTTTAATTGACTCTTTACGATGTGAAATAACTATCGAACATTCATCAAGTTCTTCAACTCTATCTTGTAGTATGCTTGTAATTAATTCGATACCTTTTTCATCAAACGATGAGTCAAACAACTCATCATAGATTGCAATATTATACTGTACCCCGCCTTGCAGTCTACGTATATCTGAAAAGGTAAATAGGCATGCTAAGTCAATTGATTTACGTTCAGCACCTGAGAAGTTAAAATAGGAACATACTTTATTTTTTTCATTAAGGATTTCTTCCTCAAAATATTCATTAAAAATACAAATTGAGTTTGAATCCAATCTTTTAAGATAATGTAGAAGTTTACTATTTAAAAGTTCCAATAACTTATTAACAATATAAGATTTTACACCTTCCTCTGAAACTACATACTTAACAATATCAAGCTTAGCTAATTCATCTCTATATTCTTCAACTCTACCTTGAAGTTTATCAACACGCTTCTTAGTTTCAACAATAAGAGAATCAAAGTCAGTCTCTGTGGACTCTATCGCCTCTAAGTCACCTTCTAACTCTTCTTGCCACTTATCCAACTGCTCAATTCGTTGTTCAATATTCCTCTTATTTTGTTCTTGTAGCCTTGCTTCAGATATCTTGTTTTGACACTGACTTATAGCTCTCGTAAATCTGTCTTTTCTTACTCTTAATTCCTTAAGTCCATCAGAGTAGTTTTTAATATTGTCAATCGCCTCGTGAATATACTCTTTGAGGTTTTCCTTCTCTTTAGCTATTAACTCTGCATCGTGTTCTTCCATAGGTCGAAGACATACCGGGCATTTTTCTTCTTCTGTACCCATCTTTTTATATCTTTCCTTTCTTTCTGCAGCTAAAGCTTTATTACGAGCAACAGCTTCTAAATTACTTTCGATCCTTATATCTTGATCTAAAACAGCCTCTTCAAGAGAAGATATTTGATTTTGTATCTTACTAATATCTACTTCTTCGACTTCGTTGAGTTCGTTTTCGAGCTTTTCTTTTTCTTCGGTATTATCTTCTTGACGACCAAGGTACTTTTTTCTTTTTTCATTTCTTGTTTGAAGGATTCTTTGTTTTTGGTCTTCATAATTTTTATATGCTTTATCAATCTCTTCTAACTTAGTTAACTGCGTATCGTGCTCTTTCGAAATTTCATTATACTCTGTACGTAGCATCGTTAACATTGTACTAAAGATTTCCATACCAAAAATATCCTCAATAAACTTTCGTTTTTCAATTTTATTTTTAGCCATAAAAGGAACTGCATTGTTTACGGTCATAATAACACAGTTTTGAAATATAGAAGGTGAAGCGCTTAACACACTGTTAATATAAGCAGTTGTATTTTTAATACTATCACGAGTCCTATCAACTCCATCCTTAAAAATTAAAACCTTCGAAGGGGATAGTGTACGAATAATTTTATAACTGTTTGTGCCTTTAGGTGAATCTAATTCAAAGTCTAGTTCAATGTGAGTCTTACCGTTTGTTAAATTATTCGGTATAAGATCTTTCTTAAGCTCGCGTAACGTCTCGCCGAATATAGCAAAATATAAAGCATCTGCTATAGTACTCTTACCAATAGCATTTCTACGATCTGGCTTGTCTTTATTTTTACCGGTGATGACATGAAGACCCTTACTAAACTCAACAGTTACAGGTTCTTCACCGACAGATAAAAAATTTACTATACTAAGCTTTTTAAAGTTTACTTTTTTCATATAAGCCGAGAGTGTATTTTATTATCTCTTTTTTATTCTTAATTTCAAGCAAGTTTACAAACTCTTCAATAGCTTGTGGTATATCAATGCCTGAAAGATCTTCCTTATCTTCGGTATCGTCTAAAAGTCTGTTAAAGTTAATATCATAATCAACTGTTAACACTTCAGGTTTCAGAAGTGTTAATTTTTTAATCAATATATCCATATCAGCTTGTGATATATTCATATCGACTTTTAGCTTCGCAATATTACCAGCAAAACTATCTATTACCTCTCGTGTAATATTACCCTCTCTTACTAATTCACTAAGTGATATTTTTTTATACGACGGTGATATAGTATTAACGGTAAACTCATACTCTAGGGTATCTAAATCTAGTACATAATAGCCTTTATCATTACCAGCATCTCCAAAATCCATTTGAAAGGGATTACCAACATACAGTACCGTTCCTTTACCAAATTTTTTCTCATGTCTAGTATGAAAATGCCCGGAAATAACTAACGAACTTTTCTTTAATAAGTCTTTAACCTTTAATCCCTCTTCACAAACTTTATAAGAGTTCATCTTGAAGGTTTCTATCTCAAAGTGACCGAAGATAACATCACTTTTTGGTATGTCACTTACTTTTGTGTTCCATGGACAAAGAGTAATTGTACGATCAAAAGCTTCAATCGTGTCGAAAGTATCTAAAATTGTAACATTTTGTCTTTTCTTAAAGATAGACAATGAATTAACATCTGTTCTATGCTTGTAGTAAATATCATGATTACCAGTGATCGCTATAATATTGAAATCACATAATATATCTAAAATATCTGCAGATACTTGCAGAGTACTAACTGATATCTCACTTCTGTTGTGATGCCAATCACCGCAAAAGATTATATCTTTGATATTTTTTCTCTTACACTCGTCCTTAAACCAATGAGCCCATTCTACAGCATAATTATGCCAGTCTGAACTATTTGTATGAACACCTAAGTGAAGATCTGAAAAAATAGCAACTCTAGGCTTACTAATCTTCAAAAGAATTTTCTTCGTCGGGTGGTTTTACATAAACGTGTCCGTGTGTATTATCCGGATTTGACATATAGTCCTCATAAACTCGTTCTCTATATTTTGTAACAGCTTCATGGTGCTTCTTTTCCTTTTTTATTCTATTAATAAACGCGTGGTATGCAATAGTAGTAAAATAAGAGAAAGGATTTGTAGCTTTTTCGAAGTTAAACTTTTTATGTTTTAATGCTGAATACATTTTAATAAGAGCATCACCTATCATATCGTCTTTATACGTATAATTGATAAATGATCCATTATAACTTAAACCATAAGCAATCTTCTTAATATTTTCTGCCAAATCATCCGTTAGAATATCTGTATCATAATATTTTTGTAGCGATGCTTTAAAGACCTTTGGCTCTATGTAATATGGTTTCTTTTCTTTTTTCGGTTTTTTCTCTTTTCCGGCCATTTGTTAGATTATAGTATAAAATTTTTATTTTTCAACAATATTAGTTTCACTATACTTTATCTTCTCTATATCGTAAATTTCCTTACGCTTTTCACAGTGTCTAATACCATATCTCAGTCTATCGCAGAGATCAAATATGATAAGTTTGGATTTTAGGTTGTGCTTCCTCAAACCACGGCCAATGGATTGTACTGTACGTACAAACGACTTGCCACCCGAGGCAAAAATAATATTATGTATATTCTTGATATTAACCCCGGTAGAAAAAATAGAACTCATTGCTACACATATAACGTCATTATCTTTCTCCATTATCCTCTTTATATCCTCACGTGTTTCTACTTCAACTTCACCTCTAATAAAGTAAATTTGCTTATCTTTACATTGAGTAAGGTATTCGGATAGATTTACCCCGTGAGAAATATGATTAACAAGTATTAGGGTGTTATTCTCGAGTTTAGAACATAATTTAGTAATAAAATCGTTTCTAAAATGACTTTCATATATGTAATCTAGCTCTTCTCTGTAGTAATTATCACTATTATATGGCGGTGGTATACGATAATCTAAATTTAAGATCTTAACGTTAACATTAGCGAGGTAATCTTCTATTCTAAGTTCATAACTCGTCTTTTCGTATATAACTGGTCCTAATTTACCTATAATTGTCCACTTATCTAAGTTGTTCTCCGGGAGAGTACCAGTAAAGCCATACTTATTAGGTGTTCTTATTCTAGATACTATTTTACTAATCTTATTAGACGATTTTATCTTATGACACTCATCAACTATAAGTAGATCAATGTGCTTTAACCAGTCATTTTGTTCAAACCTACTTTGAACAATACCTATGTTGCAGATAATAACGTTTGCAGTTAAGTCTGGCTTAATTTTACCTGTCCATTTAGTTATTTTAAAGGTAGTACCGCA